>Ga0105099_10000207_pt1 | contig 39633 bp, 31 predicted proteins | sample PPLLak3cmMay2015_2_FD_79138 | JGI IMG/M metagenome (GOLD analysis project Ga0105099, IMG submission 79138) | Freshwater sediment microbial communities from Prairie Pothole Lake near Jamestown, North Dakota, USA - PPLs Lake P8 Core (1) Depth... | ecosystem: Environmental > Aquatic > Freshwater >... | reverse complement strand
CATTATAACCTGATCCCGCTGGTCATGGCCGGCATCAAATTCGTTGACGGTGTTCAGCATGCGGCGTGAAACTTTCCATTCTCATACACGCATATTGACAATATCCCATGTCAAATCGGAAAAACTATTGGTGGGATGGATGGGGACGATCGAACCATCGAACAACCTCCCCGATAACTCCCGCGCGCCCATATGGCCATTCTAGCAAATTGTTGGTCCGCCTTCAATGTGAATAAATATGGCTGTCTGTATTAATGCTCGAACCCATTTCATTATTCATAATACGGATGTAACTCTATTCTACCCTTCTGCAAGGGTTCATTTGGTTTAACCTTGATTGTTTTGAATTTTGCGGTTGCTGGTGTGAAGAAGACCAATCCTTGTTCATTTAATCTTTCAGCCGATATATAGTGGAGGTCGCAGGTTTGTGTGGGAAGTTCAATATACTTGATGACCTGATTATTTTTAAAAAATACAATAATGTTGAAGTCATCCTGGGATTCGATATATGTCGAGTGCTTGATGATAGATAGATCAATATTCCCCTTTTTTTCAAGTTTATCTAAAGCAGAATAGGGTTGGATTATAATGAGTTTGTCCCAAGTGAACTCAGTATGCTCATTAATCGACAAAACAAATGGATATTTGATTTCATTTTGCTTTAATATCGCTTCTTCCAATGCTTTTCTTAATGATTCATCCTTGTAAATTTGTCTGGTTGGGTTACATGCGTGAAAGAGAGTGAAACAGATACAAATGAAAACTAGATATGAGTAATATTGAATATTGCTTTTCATGGATGACTCCAAAAGAATTATTTTTTTTCAGTCACTATTTTTTTCTCTTTAATTGCGGTAGCAGCTAAGAACACTCTGTCATTTTTCAATACAATTATCTCTTTAGCATGCATTTTCTGTAATATGCGATCTGCTTTCGGATACATAGCGAGAATCTCTTCTCTGCTGCATTCATTTTTTTTTCCATTCAGAATCATGAGTATCACCTTCTCTTTCAGTTCTCTATGCAATTGAAAAAAAACAATGATGAATCCGATTGCTGCCACGACCAATCCGTAATAAAACCGAAACACAATAAAGACCGGCATTGTTGCGAATATAAATACTGAAAAGATGGTGAGTTTCTTTAATCTTGACATAATTATCCTCTTCAAAGCTATAGCTGACCAGTAATATGCATACACAACAAACATAAGGGAATGAGAAAAAAGTTTCTTGTAGCTTTTAAGCACAATTTAACACAATCCATTTCTGGTTTACAAGTTGGTGGGGGTATTGGCTGCAATGATCCTTCCCGTGTTTCACCAGAGTCCGGTTTTGCTTTCGGCTTTTTCCACAGTCTTCTTGCTAAAAGATACCCATCAATCGCCAATCCAGCGCCAAGCAAATATGGATTCGCCTTCGTTAAAGCCCGCCCAAGCCATGGCAATGCGCCGGTGAACGGTGATGTTCCCATGGGGTCGGTCAAATAGATGGGGTTGTTTTCCACAAAAGAGTAAAAATTGATCCCACCGTCAAACTGGATCGGGTCTTCGTTTGTAAAACGCCCGGCATTCGTCGAGTAGTATCTCTGATAGAAATAGTAGAGCCCCGATTCTGTGTCGTAGTACTTGCCCTGGAAACCTAGGTTCGTTCTGGTCGTGTCGGTCTGGTTTATTTTGTTCCCGAACACGTCATAGGTGCAGGTGTCGACGAAAGCGCGGTCACGTTGGCTGTACACCTTGTAGATCGTCCCCACCTGGTCCTTTTGATAGGAATACCAGCCATCGGCCGCACCGGTATTGATCACGCCATTGAAAATCTTCGACCAGTCGGTCACTTCCGAGTATTCGATATGCCCCACGTAGTCGTCGGTGCCTCGCATCACCATGCCGAGGTCCGGCGAGGCATTTGGTGATGCTATCCCCCTTGGGGAACACCCCGTGATGTACTTTCTGATGGGCTGCCGGTTGTGGTCGAGCTCCAGCCCAACCGTGTCCCCCTCCCAGTAGAAATAGGTCGTGACTCCGTTCACCGTCTTGGAGAGCCTGCGCCCGAAGAGATCGTAGACATACTCGGCCACCGTGTCGGCGGGCTGGATCTCGTTGGGATAGTGCTCGAATCGCACCATGCGGCTTTCACTGTCATAGACCATTTTTTTCTTCTCACCCGTCACCCGGTTCCGCTCCTCGGTCATGTTGCCGTCGGCGTCATAAGTATACGTGTGGGTGGCGGAGGATGTCAAATGCACTACATGGAAATTCAAAAAAAACCCTGCCGATGCGCGGGCATCGGCAGGGTATCAAAGCAATGAGCTGCTGGTATCTAAAAACCTGACAAATTCGATCTCAATGAAACGACGCGCAGTCCGGACTGGTTCTATTTCTTTTCCAGATCCCGCATCGTCTGCTCGGTCTGTTTCTTCGCCTTCATCAGGTTCGAGAACCGGGCGACGAACTCGTCACGCATCTTCTGGTGCTGGTCGTGCTTTTCGGGCCAGATCTTGTCCTTTTCCAGCCAGAGCAGGCCCATGTAGACGTAGGGTTCAGCATATTCGCGGTTGGCGTCGATGGCTTTCTGCAGAGCTTCGACCCCCTTGTCGATGATCGACGTCCGTTCGTTGTCGGACATCATGTCGACCGGAGTCTGATAACTCTGGTTCCAGTGCAGGTGACCGATCCGGTAATAGGCGTCGGCCAATTTCGCGTTCTTGGTTTTTTCGTCGGGGAAAGAAGTTTCCAGGATCTTCTGCAGGCGCATCTCCTGGTAGCGGATGGCTTCACCCCAGTTGCGGCGGTTGAAGTAATAATCGGCCGGGAAGAGGTAGGCATCGACATCGCTGGGATCGAGGGCGATCCGTTTTTCGTACATTTCCAGGGCTTGGTCTTTCTTGTCATAGCTGTTGTAGAAATTGGCCAGGACGATATATATCTTGCCGTCATTCGGATCCATGTTCAACACTTTCAGGAAAAACTTCTCCGCCTCTTCGAAATTGCGGCGGCGATCGTTGAACTCACCCAGGGAATAGATCAGTCCTTTATTTTCCTGGTCAAGGTCCAACGCTTTCTTCAGGTACATGTCGGCCTTTTCGCCGATCTGCTTGTTCTTTTCCGATTCGTCGCCGGGTCGGTACAGGCTGGCATAGGCGGTGCCCAGGTACGGATAGGCGCGGGTGAGCTCGGGATTCAGTTCCAGGGCTTTTTCGTACTCCTCGGCGGCTCTTCTATAGACTTCGTCCCGATAGTAGGAGTTGGCCTTTTGAAAATGTTCATTGGCCCTCAGAAAGGTCGGGCTCAGCTTTTGGCAAGCGGTTGAGAGGAACATGACAACCATCAGCAGTAGTGCAATTGACAGGAATTTACTTCCTTTTTTCATCGGAACCTCCTCAAATGAGTAGAATCATAATTTATAATGGATAAGCTCACAAAAGTCAAGTTTTGCCGACCGGTTGAACGCGGATGCGATAGAACCAAAACAGGAACAGCCAGAGATCCCGGGTGTATGGAATGTAGCGGTTGTTGAGGTAGATCCGGGTCGTCGCCTGATCCTTGACCAGGTCATAGAGGGCGTGCAGGTCATCGACGTCGGCCGGATAAAAAGAGGCGTAAACCGTGTGAAAATCGCCTTCCCCCTCCTCCATGAAGTGCTGGTTGCGCTTGGCGATGGCCAGCGCCTCCGGGTAGTCGCGGGAGATGAATTTCTGGAAACGAACGGTGACCTTGAATTCATGGCCGGTGCGCTTCGGAAAGAGGATGTTCTCCAGCTTCTCGGCCTCGATTCGTTCCCGGACAGTCATGATTCATTATAACCCAAATCCCGGCCGGCTGTAAACTCCTTTTTTCTTCGTCGTTGCACCCACTTCCCTTCCGGGGTATAATGGGCCTGGAGCGTTCAGCGGATGAGCGAATGGCAGAAAGACCGCGCCAGCGGCATTCTCAAGATCAGCGAGGAGATCAACCACATCAAGGATATCGACCTCCTCCTCGAACGGGTCCTTCAGGAAGCGCGACACGCCACCAACGCCGATGCCGGTTCCATCTACCTGGCCGAGCGCGACAAGCTGCGCATCACCTATATCCAGAACGACACCCTTTCCAAGGCCGATCCCCACAACTCCCTGTTCTATCAAAACCAACTGCTCGATATCTCCCCCCAATCCATGGCCGGCTACGTTGCCCAGTCCAAACAGCCGCTGCTGATCGACGACGCCTATGAATTGACCGGCCCCGTTCCCTACCGCTTGAACCGCCACTTCGACGAAGCGATGAATTACCGAACCCAGTCGATGCTGACCATCCCCCTGATCAGCAACAACCAGAAACTGATCGGCGTCATGCAGATCATCAATGCCCGGGACGACCATAACCGGGTGATCCCCTTCAGCGAACGGGATCAGCTCTACGTGACCTTCTTCGCCACCTATGCCGCCGCGGCCATTGAAAAGGCGCAAATGACGAGGGAGATCATCCTGCGCATGATCCGCATGGCCGAACTGCGCGACCCCGAGGAGACCGGCGCCCATGTAAAGCGGGTCGGTTCCTATGCCGTGGAAATCTATCAGCGTTGGGCCGTACTCAGCGGCATCGATGAGAACGAGATCAAACGGGTCCGGGATATTCTGAAAATAGCCGCCATGCTTCACGATGTCGGCAAAGTCGCCATCTCCGATACTCTGCTGAAAAAGCGGGGCAGTCTTGACACCGAGGAGTTTCGCCAGATGAAGCTCCACACGGTTTTCGGAGCGCGGCTGTTCAGCGACTCCACCTCGGACTGGGACGACATGGCCCGGGAAATCGCCCTGCATCACCATGAAAAATGGGATGGCAGCGGTTATCCGGGGATCGTCCCGCTCGACGAGACATCTCCGGATCTGCTCGGAAGCGGCCTCAGGGGAACCGACATCCCGCTGGCGGCCCGGATCGTTGCCCTCGCCGATGTATACGATGCCCTGGTCACTCCCCGTTGCTACAAGGATTGCTGGCCCGAGGAGCAGGTTCTTACCTTCATCAGCGAGCAGAGGGGGCGGCATTTCGATCCCCACCTCGTCGACGCCTTCCTGGAATCGTACGACGTGATCCGCCGCCTGCGGGACAAGTACCAGGAAAGTCAACCCTGACCAGCCCGGGTCAGCGGGTCCGTTTCCCTTTTACTCGTCGGAGATATAGGCGAGCGCTTTCCCTGCCTCCTGGTTCATCCGTACCTGAAGACATCCATTGGGGACAAGTTTGCGGACATCGACCAATCGCAGGACCGGTTCCAGCGCCTTCATCTCGGGAAGAAGCAAGGAAAGGGAATTGGGGGCATCGAGCAGCAACCGCTCCGAAAACCGATTGTCCGGTTCTTCGGGAAAAATCGGTAGGTACTTGATCCCCGACTCCACCAGATCCTGAAAAAAATGGGTTCCGAAAGAGACCTCGGGTGTATACCCGCCGCGGCTGAAGGCCACCTCGATCAGCATGGCAGTATTGTTGATGTCGCTGTAGGTAACGGGGACATCCAATTTGATATCACCCCGACTTCCCCAGCGTCCCGGTCCGATCAGGATGAACTGCTTGGGCGGGAGGAGCCGGTTGAGTTTGAAGACGGCAGTGGCGACATCGCGCATGGCCGGAGCCGATGCCAGCCCACCGTAGGCCTCGGGGTCGACATAGACGATGAAGCGGATGTTCTTCAGGGAGGCGTTGGTCACGTAGCGGGTGGTGGAAAACAGTACCCGGTCGGCGGCGATCCCCGAGGGGACCCTGATATCAGACTCCTCGGGACGGGTCTGTTGCACCCGGCATTGGAGCAGGTAAAAATCGACGCCGTCCCAGGCGAATTCCACGTCCACCGGGCACCCCATGTTCTCCTGCAGGGTTTTGAGCAGGGTGTCGAGGAGGGAGAGGAACTCGGGGTGTTCGATCATTCCCTGGAAAGTCACGGAGGCCTGGGTCTGAGAGCTGTCCCAGATCATTTTCTTGGGCGAGACCAGGATGCCCCCCTGGTCGATCGAAAGGGTCGTTTCGATGCCGGGAATTTTACCTCCCGTTTCCTGGAGCAGTACCTCCACCTCCAGGGTTTCGAAGCGGCCGTTTTCCAGATTGAGGACATCGACTTTTTTCTGGGAATAGCGCAACATATTCTCGGGACTGACGTTCACCCGGATAGACGGCTTGCCCGGTGCAGCCAGGAAGGGATAATCGTCGCCCAACCGGTCGACGGCCCGTGTCCCCAAACCCACGACCATACGGACCATGCCGTCGGACCGCCCGACCCGCGGCGACCAGGGGAACTCGTTGGTGCCAAAGGCGACGCCCGATACGGTCGGGAAAAAATATTTCCCGATCCGGTTCCCCACCACCTCCTGGATCATGATGCCCATCTCCTCCTGGAAATCGAGCAGCCCCCGCTCCTTCCGGTACTCGATCGGGTCGGGGGAAAAGACCGAGGCATAGATCTCGGCGATGGCGTCGAGCAGGGCGCTCAGCCGCTGGCTGCGGCTCCCCAGGTTGGCCAGGAAGAAACTCTTGTATTTTCCCGAAAACGAGGCCTCGTAGCTGTCTTCGAGCAGGCTGGAGGAGCGGACGATGATCGGATGATCACCGACCTGGTCGATAAGGATGCCCATCTGAGCGATGATCTCACTGGAAAAAAAGGAATTCTTGAAGAGGTGCTGCAAATAGGGAAAACCGGCACGGACCTCATCGACATCCATGTACTTCAGCGATACAACTTCTTCCAGGGCATTGTAGTGGATGAAGTCGATGACCGAATCGGAGGTAAGAAACCAGGATCGGGGCAGCCGGATCCGCTCCAATTGCGGATGACGTTTCTTCTTTTTCTCGATGATCCGGTGGGCAAGGATCATCCCGGCGGCTTTGCCGCCGAGTTTCCCCTGCCCCCGTGCCGCCCCGAAGGTCCGCTCCATGATCCAGGCGAATTCGGACAACTCCAGGAATTGTTTGGTCACGCGGATGTAGGTCAGGTTGTCCGACAGAAACCGATGGATCAGGGCGACGGTGATGTTGGTCCGCTCGTCGGGTGACATGTGGATCTCTTCCTGTTTCAGTTTGAAGAACCGGTCGAGCGCATCGCGGATCTCGGCCAGGGGGATATTGCTCTTCTCGGTGATGATCGACAGGAAGAGGGTCTTCTCCTGCGAGAGCCACTTGCGGATCTGCGCCTCGATCTCCTCGGCGCTGAGGTTTTTCCCCGCCACCCGGAACACATCGGCGGCGAACCGCTTCAGGGAATCGGCATCGATCTTGGGCAGCGGGACATTGTCGCGGGCGGCGGCGTTATCCTCTCCTTCCGCTTCATTACCAAACGGTTCGAGCTGGCGGACCAGTTCGGATATTTCCAGGACATTGTGGGTGTACAGATAGTACAACATACGGCGGATGACCCGTCCCCAGAGAACGACATCGACCCGCTCCAGAATTTCCAGAATGATCTGCCAAGTCGGTTTTTGTTCAGTCATTCAACACTCAAAGCGGGACCATTATATCAGATTTTCACGAACCGAGGGAAACGGATGAAAAGTGGACCTTACCAAGGAACCGGTGATCGGCCCGGAAGGAACAGGCCGGCACGGGAATGACCTGACCGGCCCGGTTCGTTCCGTTCTATTTACTTGCCAAAGTACAGGGGGTGGTTTCAAACCCAACCGCGCAGGCGGCAGGCTTCGGCGACCCGGGAAATAGCGATCATGTAGGCCGCATCGCGCATGTAGAGCTTTTTCCCAGCCGCGAGTTCATAGACCGCCAGGAAAGCCTGGGTCATGATATTGTCGAGTTTTTCGAGAACTTCCTTCTTGGTCCAGAAGTAGTTCATGTTGCACTGGACCTGTTCGAAATAGGAGCAGGTGACCCCGCCGGCATTGGCGAGAAAGTCGGGGATCACGAATATGTTCCGTTCCTTGAAAACCTTGTCGGCATCGGGAGTGGTAGGGCCGTTGGCGCCCTCGGCGACCAGTTTTACCCGTTTGGAAATCCGCGTCACGGTATCGCCGTTGACCTGGTTTTCCAGGGCGGCGGGGACCAGGATGTCGACATCCTGGGCGATCCAGGTGTCGCCGTCCTCGACCTGATAGCCGAGTTCCCGGGCCTTCTGCTTGTTGATGCCGCCGAACCGGTCGGTGATGCCGCGCAATTCATTGACATCGATGCCGCTCTTGCGGATGAAGGTGAACGACTTCTGATCCTGTTGATCCCAACAGGAAACGCAGACGGCCTTACCGCCGTATTGCTGGTACAGTTCGACCGCATACTGGGAGACGTTGCCGAATCCCTGGAATGCCGCCATGGTTTTGGCGATATCGATGCCCAATTTTTTCAGGGCTTCGCGAATGGTAAAGACGACGCCATAGCCAGTGGCTTCGGTGCGCCCCAGAGATCCGCCCATCCCCACCGGCTTGCCGGTGATGAATCCAGGGAACTTGCCGCCGCAGATCTTTTCGTACTCGTCCATCATCCAGAGCATGTGCTGAGCGTTGGTCATGACATCGGGGGCCGGGACATCCTGAACGGGACCGACGTTGCGCACGACCTGGGCGATCCAGCCGCGGCAGAGCTGCTCCTGTTCCCGGTTCGAGAGATTGTGCGGATCACAGATCACGCCGCCCTTGCCGCCTCCCAGCGGAATGTCGACCACGGCGCACTTCCAGGTCATCCAAGTCGCCAGGGCTTTAACCGTATCGATCGTCTCCTGAGGGTGAAAGCGGATCCCGCCTTTGCAGGGGCCCCGGGAATCGTTGTGCTGAACGCGAAATCCCTGAAAAACCTTGACCGTCCCATCGTCCATGCGGACCGGGATCTGGAAGTGGTACTCGCGCAGGGGGTTGCGCAGCAGGTCGCGGGTCGCCTGATCGAGCTCCAGCGTTTCGGCTACCTGATCGAATTGCTGTTGGGCCATTTTGAAGGCATTGAACGATTTATCTGACATAAAAAAACCTCCTCGAGATCTTTTTTAATTATTTCCTTTTAATTGCGAATTGTATCACGTTTTTGTCAAAATTAAAAGGTTAACATTTTAACTTAAACTTTTTTTCACAGAAAGGTGAACCCCTTCCCATCCCAATCAACGGTGACCTCCTGACCGGGAAGAACCTTCCCCTCCAGGATCAGTGACGCCAATGGATCCTGAACTTGCTGCTGGATGACCCGGCGCAGGGGGCGCGCCCCCAGGGTGGGATGGAACCCAGTACGGGCGAGTTCGTCCAGGGCGCGATCGCTGACCTTCAAGATGATCTTTTGCGTGGCCAGGGTTTTCTGCAGGCGGTCGAACTGGATGGCCGCGATGCGGCGGATGGTCGGCGGATCGAGCGGCCGGAAGACGATCGTTTCATCGATCCGGTTCAGGAACTCGGGTTTGAAATGGCGGAAGAGGAGATCCTGGATCTCGCTGCGGATCTCCTCGTAATCGGTTTTTTCCTGGATCAGCGAGGAACCCAGGTTCGAGGTCATGATGACGATGGTGTTGGTGAAACTGACCGTCTTCCCCTTGGCGTCGGTCAGGCGGCCGTCTTCCAGGATCTGCAGCAAGACGTTGAACACATCGGCATGGGCCTTTTCGATTTCATCCAGGAGGATGAGTGCATAGGGTCTCCGTTTGACCGCCTCGGTCAACTGCCCCCCTTCGTCATACCCCACATACCCGGGAGGAGCGCCGATCAGTCGGGCCACCGAATGCTTTTCCATGTATTCTGACATGTCGATGCGGACCATGGCCTTCTCCGAGTTGAACATGAATTCGCTCACTGCCTTGGCCAGTTCGGTTTTCCCGACTCCGGTCGGCCCGAGAAAAAGGAAAGAACCCAGCGGCCGGTTCGGATCCTGAAGGCCGGCGCGGGATCGGCGGATGACCCGGGAAATGGCGGTAACGGCCTCATCCTGACCCACCACTCGGAGACGGAGCACCTCCTCCATGGTCAGCAGTTTCTCCCGCTCCCCGGAGAGCAATTTGGAAACCGGTATGCCGGTCCATTTCGAAACCACTTCGGCGATATCTTCCTCGCAGATCTCCTCGGTCAGGATTTTTTTCTCTTTTTGCAGCGCTTCCAGGTTGGCCTGTACCGCTTCCGACTCCCGGGTCTTGGCCGGGATCAACCCGTATTGAATTTCCGATGCCCGCTGATAATCGTTCCGCCGTTCCGCATCGTGCTGCTGCTGCCGCAGTTGTTCGACCTCCTCCTTGAGATCGCGGATCCGAGAGATCAGCGATTTTTCCCGCTCCCAATGCTGGCGGATCTGTCCGCTCTGGGCCTTGCGGGTCTCCAACTCGTCAGCGATGAGGCGCAGTTTTTCCCGGGCATCGGCCGAGTTTTCCTTTTTCAGGGCCTGGCGCTCGATCTCCAGTTGCATGATGCGACGTTCCTGTTCATCGAGTTCTTCCGGGAGGGAATCCATCTCGATGCGCAGTTTCGACGAGGCTTCATCGACCAAGTCGATGGCCTTGTCGGGGAGGAACCGCTCGGTGATGTAGCGGTTGGAGAGAGTGGCAGCGGCGATCAGGGCGGCATCGGTCAGCTTGATCCCGTGGTGGATCTCGTATTTTTCCTTCAATCCGCGCAGGATCGAGATCGTCTCCTCGACTGTCGGTTCCTTGACGAGCACGGGCTGGAAGCGACGTTCCAGGGCCGGATCGGTCTCGATGTGTTTCTTGAACTCGTTGATGGTGGTGGCGCCGATAGCGCGTAATTCCCCCCGGGCCAGGGCGGGTTTGAGCATGTTGGATGCATCGACCGCCCCCTCGGCTGCGCCGGCACCGACGATCGTGTGCAACTCGTCGATGAAGAGGATGACCTCTCCTTCCGAATCGGTCACCTCACGGATCACCGCCTTTAACCGGTCTTCGAACTCGCCCCGGTACTTGGCGCCGGCCAGCATCGCGCCGATATCGAGCGCAATCACCTGTTTCTCCTTGAGCATCTCCGGCACATCGCCCTGGACGATCCGCAAAGCCAAACCTTCGACGATGGCCGTTTTTCCGACTCCCGCCTCGCCGATCAGCACCGGGTTGTTCTTGGTCCGTCGTACCAGCACCTGCATCACACGGCGGATCTCATCCTCCCGGCCGATCACCGGGTCCAGCTTCCCCTCGCGTCCCAGGGCCACCAGGTCCCGTCCGTACCGCTTCAACGCCTGCAGCTTCTCCTCGGGATTGGGGTCGGTCACTTTCTGCGAACCGCGGATCTCCATCAGGGCTCGCAAGAAGTGGTCGCGGGTGATCCCTAGCGAGTGGAGAAGGCGGGAGACCGCGTTTCCTTTGTCCAATATGGCCAGGAACAGGTGCTCGGTGGAGATATAGTCATCATGGAACTGCTTTTGCACCGACTGCGCCTCCTGGAGTACTTTTTTCAACTCCGTTCCCAAATAGGTTTCTCCGCCCTGGACCTTGGGCAGTCGCTCCAGTTCGGAAGCGAGCGCCCCCCGCACGACCTCCGGATCGAGGCCGATTTTTTTCAACACCTCGGGAATCACCGTCTCCGGGTCAGCGAGCAGGGCGGCAGCCAAGTGGAGAGGCTGAACCTCCTGATTTCCGTAGGTACCGGCAATCTGCTGACTCTCCTGGAGAGCGGTCGCCGCTTTCAATGTTAAACTTTCGTTTGTCATACTCACATTTCCTTTAGTTTAATTATATTAATTATTAACATCAATTCCTCTCCTTGTCAACAAACCGATTCATTTCTCCCCATCGAAACCAGACCAGGATTTGCGAGTCGATTGCCGCTCGCGGGACCCCCCCGAAAAGCCCGAGGCCCAGGACGGAGAGACCCAGCATCAGAAAGCACAGCCCCATACCCAACGCCATCTCCGCACTGTTTTCAGGACAGCGGGGATGTAGCAAGCCCGATTTCAGGACAGCAATCAAGGGAAAATGGTGGCAAAAAACATGCTTGTATTGTTGCGCAATGTCCATAAAAAATATTACTTCGGAGGATTTTCCCATGAGAAAAACAACAATCATGTCTTGGATCAGCCTGTTGGTTATCGGCCTGGCATTACTCATGGCCGGCTGCAAAAGGATCGAGGAAAACGGAGCCGGGGCCGTCGGGAGGTTGCTGCAGTATGGGGGATGCAAAAACTGGTCGGCGGGCGGCACGCTGGGGGGTATTCACACCCAGGACCAGGACTGCATCGAATACCGCTATGACGGTCAGAAACTGGAATTGAAGCACGTCAATGCCGGTTTCAATTGCTGCCCGGAGGAAATCACCGCCAGCATCCAGATCAAGGGGCAGACAATCTCCATCTGTGAGAGGGAGGCCGCTGCCGGCTGCTACTGCCAATGCCTTTATGACCTGGATTACGTGATCGAGGATCTCCTCCCCGGAGAGTACGTCATCCAGGTCGAGGAACCCTATCTCGGGAAAAACGAGCCTCTCACCTTTAAGGTACAGCTGGCTCCGGGGGGAGCTTCCGGCTCCCATTGCGTGGCGCGCAGCCATTATCCCTGGGGCACTCCTACCGGCCAATAGGCCGCCGCCGGACAATTATTTTTATTAAAAATCTTCCCAGAGAACTGAGACTTGGGAGATCTCCTGCTTTACTCCAGGGTGACCTGGAGTTGTTGCTGGAATTCGGGAGTTTTCCCGACCCCCTGGCCAGGCAGAGCCCGAGGGGACTGCGGCATTAGCACAACGAAAAAATCGAGCGCCTTTTCCGGAAAGACTTTCGAAACCTCGATCTGGTCAGGGACATACAGAGTATAAACCGGGCCGCGAGCAACTGGCTCGACATCCTGGAATGCCTCTATTATCAGTTCAGAGTCTATCGCTACACGAAAAAAAACATCCGCTCCCTGAAAAAAAGCCCGACAAGCTCAATCAGGCCGACGTCGCGCCGTCGCTCAGATTCCTGGTTTTGGATCTGTCCAGCGGAAAACAGGCCTGGTCAGAATCGAGAAGCATTGACATTTATCCCCTGAATCACTATAGTGGGCTCGCATGGGGAAACCCATCCAGGGAGTCCGATCATGGTATGTCCGGCCTGCGGCGGCGAAAACACTTCGGGAGCGGAACAGTGCATCCACTGCAGCCAGTCTTTGCCGAAACGGGAAACCGGGATGATCGCCGATCACCCCGAATTGAAATTTATCCCCGGCGATATGATCGGCTCCCGCTACCGGGTGATCGAACTCATCGGCGAAGGGGGGATGGGCAAAGTTTTCAAGGCGATGGACCTCGAGATCGGCCGTCCTGTCGTCCTCAAGATGATCCGCCCCGAATTCAGTTCCCACCCCGACATGATCGACCGCTTCCGCCGCGAGCTGATCATGGCCCGCGAGATCAGCAACGACCATATCGTCCGCCTCCACGACCTGGGCGAGGCGGCCGGACTCCGCTTCATCACCATGAACTTCATCGAGGGGAGCACCCTCGAGGAGATCCTCGGCCAGGTGGGAACGATTTCCCCGGCCAAAACGGTCGCTATTGGCCTGCAAATTTGCAGTGCCCTGGCCGCCGCCCATCGCAAGGGAATCATCCACCGAGACCTGAAGCCGCAGAATATCATGATCGATCCCAGGGGAACCGTCTGCATTCTCGATTTCGGCATCGCCCGCAGCGAGCATGGTGATAACGGGATCACCGCCACCGGTCTCAATATCGGCACGCCCCGGTTCATGGCGCCGGAACAGTTCCAGGGTGAACCCGCCTCCCCGCGCTCCGATATCTTTTCCCTGGGGATGATCCTCTATGAGATGATTACCGGGCGGCTGCCATTTCCGCAGGAAGGAGACGCTCCCCTCTTCCACCCCCCCGGCTACCGGCCGATCATTCCCCTGCGCCAGATCTATCCCGGGTTACCCCGAGCGCTGGCGGAAACCATCGAAAAGTGCCTGGAGAGCGATCCCCGTCACCGCTTTGCCGCCGCTGAAAAAGTGGAGAAAGCGCTGCTGCGGATCCAGGGGAGGATGGACAGCGGAGCCGCCAGAATGGGACGACTCCGCCGCCTCTTCTGCAAGCCGATCCCGGTGCCTTGGCTGGACCGGCCGTTGCGGGTGCTGGAATGGCTGATCGGCGCCGCCATCCTCATCGGGGCCGGCATTGTCGTACGGGAGCGGATCGACCAGCAAAAAGCCGGTGCGTTGACCCGTATTCCCGCCGATTTCCACGACATGAAATTCCCCCTTGCCAAAACCGACATTCCCGATACCTGGTCTCTTCGTCCGGGCAACGCCCTGGAAATCTACCACCACTCGCTCCCGGACCGGGTTAGTCTGTCCCGTTTCCGGTCGCGTATGGCCTTTCTCAGATTGCGGATGACCACGGTCGACCTCGTTCGCATCGGCTCGATCGTGGAGCGATACCGACGCTTGTACTCGATCGAGAGGTGCATGGATGGAGTCTGGCTGAACCGCCTCGACGTCCCTGCAGATTTCCCCATACCCGCCGACTTCGTCATAGGTGTCCAGGATTGGTTGTTTCTGAAGACTGGGATCGACATCGAGCGGGGAGAGCGGGAACCGGCCCGGCTCCTCTTCCTCCGCTGGGGCTATGTCCTCCTCGACCTGTTGCGCTCCGCCCCCGATTTACCCGCTCACCTGAACCGCCTGGCCGCTTTTTACACCTATTTCCAAGACTTGACCGCCCTCCTCCTGACCGAAACCGGACCCACCGTCGCCTGGGAAGAGGGGCAACTGGCGCCTTTGATCCGGGGATTCCTGAATTCCGCAGACGGCCCCATATTGGCCCGCCTGATCCATTTTCAACAACTCGGCATGGCGGACCGTTTCCTGGAGGATGGCGTTTCGCCTCAGATATCTGGTTGGATCCAGGCCCTGATCACTCCGAAGCACTGGATTCAGAGATATCTGAAGGAGAGCCGCCACATCCATCGACAGACCGCTGGGTTGTTCGACCGGAACGAATGGACTGCGATCATGGCCAAGACGGCCATTTCCGGGAGCCCTCCCCTCGCCTTCCCGGTGGCGGACATGGTCGATCTCCTCTATGCAGCCCGGACAGCAGCTCGTTTCACCTTGGTCTGGAACCGCTGGCAGGCCTCCATAAAAGATGCTGCGGCCGTATCGGCTTTGCAGAAAAGCACCGGATTCGTCAACGAGTTTTCCCGTTATCCCTTTGTCTGGAAGGTGTCCGGCCTGGATGAATGGAGCTTAGGACTGAGCGGTGGAGATCCGACGGTATTGCAGTCGAGCCCGCTTTTCCCGGGCTCCCAAGCAGTGGCCCGATTGTTCCAGCGCATGGCTCCCCGCCTGGACCGGAAACTGCCCCTGCGCATCCGCCTCCTGGAGCCCTAACCCTCACGCAACTGCGCCGAAACCTCCTTGACCCGCTGCAGTTGATCGAGCGGGGCAACCAGGATTCCGTGGTCGGTCTGAATGACCGCGATATTCTCCAAGCCGATTACGGCCAGGGGGATGTCTTGGACCGAAAAGACCAGTGAATCACGCGTATCGAGCAGCAACGGGCGGCCCGAGACTACATTGCCGTTTTCATCCGCTTGGTTGATCTCATAGACGCTCGTCCAGGAACCGACATCGTTCCAGTCGAAGGCGGCCTCAAACATCAAGGTTTCCCTGACCTTTTCCATCAACGCATAATCGATCGAATCGGGCTTGACGACCAGAAACGATTCCCGCAACCGGTCGGTAGCGGTGAAGGACTTTTCCCATATCTGGTACTGGTCGAAATAATAGGGATTGTAGGATTCTAAAAAACGGCGGAAATGGGCCACGTGGTAGACGAACATCCCCGAGTTCCAGAAATAATTGCCCTTTTGGCAATATTCTCTGGCTGTCTCCAGATCGGGCTTCTCCCGGAACGACTCGACCGCGTATAACTTTACACCGTCCGTTTCCCGGACTTCCCCGCCGCGACTGCAGATGTACCCATACCCGGTATGCGGCGAAGTGGGAGGAATGCCGGCGGTGACGATGACCGGGGCGCGGACCTGTTCCAGGGCGGCCGAGAACTGGCGGGCGAAGGTATCGACATCGCGGATGTAGTGGTCAGCCGGGACCACCAGCAGACGGGCATCGGGATCGATCCGGGAGATATGGATGTTGGCGAGTATCAGGGCCGGAGCGGTATTGCGCGGCGCCGGCTCGGGGATGAAACTGACGTCGGTGAAACCGGGAAGCGCTTCCCGGACCGCCGGCAAGTAAACCGGATCAGCGATGATCAGGATCCGTTCCGGGGGAATGAATGCGGCCAGACGCCGATGAGTCTGGGTGAGGAGCGCCTCGTTTCCCACCACCGGCAAAAACTGCTTGGGTTTCTGCGGCGTGCTCCAGGGCCAGAAGCGAGTCCCCTGGCCGCCGGCCATGATCAGGGCATAGGTGTGGTTGTCCATTACCTATTCCTATCACAAGAACCGGCAAAAGGCAATGTAGTCGATTTTGTAGTCAGCCCGAGCGGTGATACAATACCGATCGATGATCACCAGGACGATCAGGAAAGAGAAAAGGAGATCGCGAGTATGCAGCAATGGATCCATCTGCTTCCGGTAAGCGATGATCTCTTCTACAGCCGCAACGATCCAAACGATGTGCGTTTCGGCGATATCGTGAAGAGGGATCTTCACGAGTACGACCAGGCTCAAGTGGCCATTCTCGGCTGTCCGCAGGATGAAGGAGTGCGCCGCAACCGGGGACGGGCCGGTGCCAGCCGTGCTCCCGCTGAGATCCGCCGCGCCTTTTACCGGTATCCGGTGAGCGAAGTCCATGACCGACTGACCCTCATGGACATGGGCGACATACGCTCCGGGAAAACCCTGGAGGAGATTCATGAGCGGCTCCTGGAAACAATGGAAAAACTGCTGACAGACGGAAAAAAGGTTGTCGCTCTCGGGGGCGGCAATGACATTTCCTATCCAGACTGCCGGGCACTGGCCCGCCAGTGCCAGCGTCCCCTGGTGTTCAACATCGACCGCCACCTCGACTTGCGCAGCGACACACCCCGGAACAGCGGCACTCCGTACCGGCAACTGCTGGAGGAGGGGGTAATTCTCCCTTCCCGGTTCCACGAGGTCGGTATCAATACATTTGCCAACTCTACCCATTATATCGAGTATGCCCGACAAACCGGCGTACACATCCACATCCTGGGCGAACTGCAGGAAAAGGGGGCGGGATCGACGATCCGGTCGATCGTCCAGGAAAGCGATGCGGATGGGCTGTTTTTCGGCTTCGACCTCGATGCGGTCCGGGCCATCGAGGCTCCCGGGGTGAGCGACCCGGGCCCGATGGGGCTGACCGCCAGGGAAATCTGTGAAATCGCCGATGTGGCGGCAACCGATCCCCGCACCCGCATCATCGAGCTCACCGAAGTCAACCCTGAATACGACCGGGACGGAATCACGAGCAAGCTGGCCGCCAACATCATCGTCCGGGCATTGGCTCAGAAAGCTTCGCCCACTGATGCCGGCGGAAGGGAGAGCCCATGACACTAGCGTTCATAGCCGCCGCCTCGCTCCTCAACATTCGGGCTTCCCGGAATACCCGGATGAATCGAATCAAAAACTCTTGAACCAGACGATCAACTCCTTCACCCAGGGGACGATCGCCGTCGAATGGTTCATCCCCGTCAACGGGAAATACTCGACAGAGGTGGCGCCGCTGTTGTGAAACGCCTGGCTGGCATTGACCGAATTGAAGGTCGGCACGATGTCATCGTCGGTGCCGTGATAGAGACGGGTCGGCGCCTGGGGGATCCATCCGGCATAGAGACTGTTTTCCAGCAATGCGTTCTTGGCCGTCTGCTCGCCGTTCCCGCGAAATGCACTCAAGAAGGCGGGCTGAAAAAGGGCGGCGGTCTGATCGGTCAACTGGGCATTGATCTGGCTGCCGGTTTGCGACCCGTTGTAGAGCCCGCCGGCGATACGATCGCTGTATGGACTCTGGAACAACTCACCCAGCGGCCGGTTCCAGCCGTAGACGTCATTGTACGCGATGAAGAGAAAGACGGCGAAGGCGGGGCTCGGCAGGACCGCCCGGTTGAGGTAATGGTTGGCCGTCCCGGGCAGATCGTAGGCGCCCGCCCCGGCGCAGCAGGCGGCGACGGTGAATTCCCCGGAATAGTGGGATTGGATCTTCTTCAACGTAGCCAGGGTGGCGTAGCCCCCCTCCGAGTATCCGAACAGGAACTGTTTATCCTGGAAGGGGATCTTCAATTCCCGGCACATTTCCTTGACCGCCCGGAGCATGTCGATGCAGACGGCGGCGGTCGATTCGAAGTGGTGATAGGGATGCAGCACGTCACCGCTCTCATTGTAACCGATGTAATCGGGGGAAGAGCAGATGAAACCGCAGGAGGCGAAGACCATGTTGAAGGCGATCTCCAGGGGCATGTTCCAGATATTGACGAAACTCGACGGCGCCTCGGCATCGGCAAAGATCGTCCCATGCTGGTAACTGGCGAGCGGCAGAGCCGTCTCACCGGCATCGGGAACCAGGCAGGCGCCGGAGGCCCGCTTTTCGACGCCTTTGTATGTCGTTTTGTAGATTACCTTGTAGACGTTCACGCTGTATTTGGTCAAATTCTGTACCACCTGGTCGTTGAAGGGGGGATAGGCGCTCAGCAGGAGATCGAGAACCGACTGATCGATGGCCAGTGCGGTCAGCTTCTGGTAGGAAATCAGCGTCTGTTTCGTCGGATCCGGATCGCCGCCATTATCGAACCACTTGCAGCCGGCCGGCAACAGGAAAAGAACAAGCGTCAGCAAGAGCAGTGTTTGCAAAGCTTTCATGTTTTTGATTGTACCAGAAATCGGGCCTCGTGTCCTCACGGAAGAGCCCAATACCCCAGGCTGGAAACCACACTATCGATACGAATGAAATTTACGGGAATCGCCACACTCAGTAGGCCAGCACTCCGGTGTGCATGGTCAGCTTCCAGCCGGCGGCCGTTTTTGCATAGACCTTGCAGACGCGGCCCAGCCAGTGGTTCTTTTGCCCGGTTCGACGATGTTTCCAGAGGGTATCGATGTCGACGACGGCAAAGGCTCCATCTCCTTCCTTGGAAATGGCGACCTTCACGATCTGCCGCTGGTTGTGAACCAGCTTGTACTCCGCGAAAAACACATCGTATATACCCTTCCAGCGCGAATGATCGAATTTCCCCAAACCTATTTCCCATTTCTCCGGATCATGATCGGCATTGGTGGGCGGCCAGGGCCAGACCATGTCGGGGTGAAATACAGAGAGGAACATTTCCACGTTCTGGGTATTCCAGGCCTCCGTTTCCCGGTTGACAATCTCGACGATCTCCTTTTCCATTTGATTCTCTCGTTCGACCTGAGGGAACTCGCTTTCATCGATTACCGATCGACCTCAGGCAGTTCGCTTACCATCCATCGGCCGGTTCGGTCTTTCGTTTCTCCATCGCTTCGATCTTGGCCCACATCAATTTATTGTATCTTTCGGCATAATCCCGGGCGACCTTCTTGAACTGCCTGTGATCTTTTCCGTAGATTCTGTCTCCGGTCCCGTCCAGGATTTGAACCCCATAGCGCACGCGCATCTCGTCGGTCCACTTCACCCCGGGGATCACCCCTGTTTTCCCCACCACCTGCAGAAAACGGAAATTCATCCGGGCGAATGCCGCATTCACATCGGCCGCGACATCGGCTTTTTGTAACTTAGCGATCTCCTTGCGGAAATGGTCGGGGGGAAAGAGACTTTTCGCATCCGTTCTTTTCGGTTTGCAGGAAGTCAGGCACAAAAAAAAGGCAAGCGGAACGACCCAATAAAAAAATCTTTTCATCGCCAACTCCAACTCCTCCATTATATCAAAAAGCTGGCTTCACCGGAACTTGATTCTTTTTATAGGTTCCTCGGTTTCAAAACCACCGATTGGGTGTGAAGCAGCTTACCCGATTTATCGAAAAATCGCAATTCAAAATCCTTTCCTCCATTCTCCAGCAGAGGATACGTCTTGCCAAAATCGATCCGTTGCGTGGATCGCAGACTGTCCTGACCTTTGGCATGTCCCAGTACCATAACCTTTTGTCCGCCCTGGAAAAGAACGATCTGGATATCATCCCCAACTTCATCCAGAGACAACCGCAGGTCCTCCAGTTGCAACACGCCACAAGTCTGGCAGGGATCGGATCCCGCAGGAATCATGACCACTTCGATCACCTTGATCAAATGGACAAACTGCTTGAACCAATCGGAAATCGGAATCAGTCCGATGCTGAAAGTCTCCGTTTCATCAAAGTAACTGCCATCCCCCCTGGTGACTCGGACTTTGTAACCATCACCCGCCGCCACCGTCCCCACTGTCGGTTCAGTGCCTCCAGGGTTCCAGAGATGCCCCACTTTCCAATTAAAGGTCCGCCCGCAACCGCTTGAATGACTCATATCTGATTCACCGATCAAACCAGTCAGACTCCCATTCCGAAACAATTCAATCTTGACTCCGACACTTACACCGAGTCCGAATCCATGCCAACTGATGGTCAGATAGCTGTTTTTGGTCAAGGTCGAACCGGGAATCGTCGAGACGATCGCCAGCCTCTTCTCGTTCAGGGGATGTACAGCCTGGCCGCTCACCTGGCTATCGACGGTGGTGATCCGAAAAATGTAGCGGCCAGCGGCTGCGTCTGTCGGAACGGGCCAGTTGTAACTGTTCGTCTGCGGTGACATGTTGTTCTGGATATCGAGAAATTCGACCACTTTCGTCTGACCAAGCCAGACGGAAATGTTCACTCGGTCGGCCATGGGTCCGACGCTGTTCCAAGAAATTTGACAGTCCTGCCCCTTGACGACCAGACACGGATAAACATTTACCGAAATCTTCCCTGCGATCGCTGGAAAACTCAACAGATATCCGATCATCAAACATGAAATCAAGATCTCCTTGCGCATGCTCACCTCCGATTCTCTAAATTGACAGAGTGACCGCTTCCTGCCATCCGATTCCATTCTAGCGTATCAGATGGGAAATGTATAGGAGATATTCTCCGTAAAAAACCGACCGCTAACCCCGAACCCTCAGGAACAGTCTCGATCATGCCGGGGAAAAATAGGATTGGATAATGGCCAGCAATTCCGGAAACAGCCCCCGGTTAGCGGCCACGACTGATGAGGGAGACTGCCCAAGCAGCAGGCCGGAAAAATCGCCGGTTCGCCCGCCCGCGGCCGGCGGTAAACCATTCCTCCAGGAGTGGATGGCAGACCAATCCGTATTCGACCTGTGAACCGGTCATCAAGGCGATGGAAACGGCAAAATGGGGGATTCCCCTGATGAAGTTGGCTGTACCGTCCAGGAAATCGATCACCCAGGTTCTGGCCCCCACGCTTCCGGATCGGCCTTGCTCCTCTCCCAAAATACCGATGGCGGGAAACCATTCGTGCAGAACGTCACTGATCCCCCGCTCGGCTTCGAAATCGGCGCGGCTGACAAAATCATCGGGCCCCTTGCGGGCGACATCGAGGCGATCCGGCCGGAAAAAATGATTCTGCAAAATCCGGCACGCGGCTTGCACCGCTTCTCGGGCCGCCGCATCGATCTCCCGGTGATAGTCCAACTGCCGATCCTTTTTTTCCATCATTGTCGATGGATAATTTGTAAATCCATATTATATTATAACCGACATGAATCACCAGAGACAGGAGGGATCATTGGAAAAAACATTCTCCTTCACAGCCATTGAAAAGGAACTTTCCCACGGTTTCCGCAATAAGGTGAACGGTGCAGAGACCGTCAATGACCTGCGCAACCTCTTTTCCCATACCATGATCGCCCTCGTCAAGAAAGCCTTGCCCGAGACCACAGTCATAGACTTCGGCACGGTCGGATTTGATCCCTTGAGCGAGGGATTGGTGAAAATCGACACCCGCCTGATGCAAAAAAAGGAGTTCCAGAACCTCCTCGACCACTCCGATCTGAAAAGGGTGATGGAGCGGTTCGCCAAATCGATCAACCGCCGCTACCTCCACCTGCAGAAACATTCCGAAAAAACCAACCTGAAAATCAGAAAATAGGCGGGAGGAGCGGACCCGATTCCGCGACCACTGCCGGTAAGGGGATTTTTGTACTATAATGAGATCATGCCCCAAAAAATCGGCATCATCGTCCAACGCTACGGTCTGGAGATCAACGGCGGCGCCGAATATCACGCCCGCCTGATCGCCGAACGCCTGGCCCGCCATTTCGCGGTGGAGGTCTTCACCACCTCGGCCCTCGACTACATTACCTGGGATCACCATTACACCGACAACCATGAAACCATCAACGGCATCCCCGTCCACCGTTTCCGCGTTCGGAAGCCTCGCGACCCGCAGCGCTTCGGCCGCATCCAGGAGCTCGTCTTCCGGGAGGAACACACCCTGGCCGACGAAGAGACCTGGCTGGAGGAAGAAGGGCCGCTCGTCCCCCATCTGCTCGATGAATTGGAGCACCGCAACGGAGAGTTTTCCCATTTCATTTTTTTCTCCTACCGCTATTACCACTCCTATCACGGCATCGGCCGGTTTCCCGCTAAATCGCTCCTGGTTCCGACCGCCGAAGCCGATGAGGTCATTTTCCTCCGTTTGTTCAAGGAGTTTTTCCACCTGCCGGCGGCGATCGTTTACAATTCGCACGAGGAGAGGGAGATGATCCACCGGATCAGTGCCAACCGCCTGGTACCAGGTGACGTGGTCGGCGTCGCCTCCGAAATCCCCGCTCGGTTCGATCCCGCCGGAGCGATTCAGAAGCATGACCTGACCGCCCCCTTTTGTCTGTATATCGGCCGTCTCGACGAGAACAAGGGGGTTCCCCAATTATTTCAATTCTTTCTACAATTCCTCCGGGAAACGGCCAAACCGATCGACCTGGTACTGGTCGGCCGGACCTATATCGACATTCCCGATCATCCCCAGATCCGACACCTGGGTTTTCTCTCGGACCAGGCTAAATTCGACCTGTTGACGGGGAGCGAATTTCTGCTGATCCCCTCCCAGTACGAATCGCTTTCGATGGTCTGCCTGGAGGCCTGGGCGCTCGGAAAACCGGTTCTGGTCAACGGCCGGACGCCTGTCCTCAAGGGACAATGCCAGCGCAGCCAGGCCGGATTATGGTACGAAAACTACGACGAATTCAAGGCCACCTTTTCCCTGCTGCTAGACCGACCAGACCTGCGTGCGGCCATGGGCCGGCACGGCCGGGACTATTTCCAGAACAACTATTCCTGGGAGGTCATCGAGCAAAAATACCTGTACTTGCTCACCGCGATCACCACCCGGAACACGCAGCCGGACTAACCGCTATTCGATCTGATATTGCTTGAGCTTGGAAATCAGACTGATACGGGAAATCTCCAGGATCTTGGCCGCCTTGGTGCGGTTGCCGCGTGTATAGTGGATGATCTTGAGGATGTGGTCCTTCTCCACCTCCTTCAAGCTCCGCAAGGGAATATCATCGAGATTGACATCGGAAAAGGAAGCGCTTTCGAGAAAATAGTGAGGAATCGACTTTTTTCGCAATTCCTCGCTCGTTTCGATAATCACCGAGCTGTTGATGATATTGATCAGTTCCCGGATGTTCCCCGGATAATCGTATTCACGAAGCATCTTCATGACCGGTTCGGAGATGCGGCTGATTTTTTTCTGGTTCTGCTCGCTGAACCGCTTCAGAAAGTGGTGAGCGATCAGCGGAATATCGTCTTTACGGTCACGTAGCGGCGGCAGATAGACCGAGTTCATGTTGAGGCGGTAAAAGAGGTCTTTGCGGAAATTTCCCTTCTTGATCTCCTCCAGCAGATTTTTATTTGTTGCGGCAATGATCCGCACATCGACGTTCAATTTCTGCGTCGATCCCAAGCGGAAGAACTCCCCTTCCTGGAGGACGCGCAGCAACTTCACCTGGATGGGCAGGGAAAGCTCACCGATCTCGTCGAGAAATAGAGTCCCCTTGTCGGCCTCCTCCAGAAATCCCCTTTTGGCGGCTACGGCTCCGGTAAAGGCCCCTTTGTCATGGCCGAAGAATTCCGAGGAAAACAACTCGTTGGCGAACGACCCGGCATTGACGGCGATGAATTTTTCGTTCCGGCGGCGGGAGATCCGGTGAATCGCCTTGGCGACGAGCTCTTTGCCGGTGCCGCTCTCTCCCCAGATGAGCACACTGTTATCGGAGACAGCCATTTTTTCGATCATCTGAAATATCTTGATCATTTCCCGATTCTGGGTGATAATCTCGGCGAATGCTTCCTCATTCTCCAGGAGATCGCGGTGGGCAGGTTCTTCTTCCGCGACCGGCTCGGCCAGCTTCCCCTTCTCGATGGCCGCGGCGATCTGCTGCAGCAGAGTCTGGTTGTCGATGGGCTTGGTCAGGTAATCGATGGCTCCCGATTTCATTGCGGCGACGGCCAATTGGATGTCTTCCACCCCGGTGAGGATCAGGGTCGGCAGGTGGATCCCCTGGGAGCGGATATACTTGAGGATGTCCAGGCCGGTCACTTCGGGCATGTCCATGTCGAGTAGCAGCAGATCGTACCTCTCGGCGGTGATCTGGCGAAAGGCGGCGGAACTGGAGCTCAAGGTATCCACCTCGTACAACCCGGATTGCAGCAGCATGATATTGAGAAAATGCAGCACGGCCTGATCGTCATCGATCACCAGAATTTTTTTCATGAATCGGTCTCCATGGGGGTAGGAAAGCGAAGGGTGAAGGTGGTCCCCTCCCCGACTTTACTGGTCACGTCAATGGTACCCCGGTGTTCCTTCAGAATTCCGTAGGCGACGGAAAGACCGAGGCCGGTTCCCCCCTGATTACGCTTGGTGGTGAAGAATGGATCGAATATCTGCTTTTTGGTCTTCTCCTCCATGCCGCAGCCGTTGTCGCTGATCTGCACCATCACTTGATGCTCCTTCGGCAGTGAAGCGGTGGCGACGGTGATTACCCCCTTCTCCTTGTCGATGGCCTGAGAGGCATTGATGAGAATGTTGACGATGATCTGCTCCAAGCGTTGAAAATTCCCCTTGATCAAGGGAAGATTCTCGGTCAACCTCAGGTTTACCCGGGCCTTACGGCTGATCTGATTGGAGGAGAGCCGCAGACTGCTGTCGATGATTTCATTCAATTGGACTTCATCGTTGAGAATACCGTCGTCCCGCTTGGCGAATTTACGCAGGCCGTCGACGATCGCCTTGATCCGGTCGGTCCCCTGCACCATGTCGTCGACCAGAACCGGGATGTTGGAGCGGAAGACATCGTAGCGGAGGCGGGCGATCCGATCGGTTTCCGTGCAATGCCGATCGAGAATGGGGAGAATATCCTGCAAGGCTTCCCGGATGATGGCGATATTCCCCTTGAGAAAGGTGTTGGGGTTATTGATCTCGTGGGCGATCCCGGATACGAGTTGTCCCAGGGCAGCCAGCTTGTCGGTCTGGATCAACTGCATCTCCATATGTTTCTGGTGGGTGATATTCCGGGATATCTCCAGGACGCCGTCAACCTCATCGTTTTCGTTGAAAATCGGGTAGGTCTGCATCAGGTAGAATTCTTCCCCCACTTTCTGCTCCCGGTTCAACGCCTTTTTATGAAGGATCACCTCCTGGGCCAGGCAGCTTTCACAGGGGGCGTTGCGCTGAAAGGTCACTTCAAAGCACTTGGAAGCTGCCGTACAACCGCCCGGCTTGTTGCATACCAGTACATTGTGTTCGGTATCGATCATCACCACCATGTCGGTGATGGCGGTGAAAAGGGTACGCAGCTGTTTGTGGCTCACCTTGAACTTTTCGCTCAAGGTGAGCAGTTCGACGTTCTTTTTCACCAGCAGTTTTTTCTGCTCCTCCAAGGCCTTGGTCCGTTCCTGGACGATGTTTTCCAGATTGGTTTTCTGCTCGATCAGCTTGGTTTCCAACTCCTTACGCTGGCGGATGTCCTTGTAGATCGAATGGATATGCTTCTTGCCGGCGAACTCGATGAAGGCCAGTGAACCGATAACCGGCAGATGGTTGCCCCGGCTGTCGATCAAGGTCATCTCCACTCCCTCGACTTTGCCCTTCCGCTTCAGTTCCCGAAAAATGAACGGCCGGACATGCTGGATATCCTGATACAGATGGTCACGGACATAATTCAGCTTGACGGAGCCGTCCTCGGGGTACTGAAGCATCCGGTAGAAGGCGCGGTTGGCCTTGATCACATCCCCCTTGGGGGTAGAGATCACCTGACCGTCGGGGGCGTTCTCAAAGAGGTCTTCGAACCGCTGAACCGATTTTTCCAATTCCTTGGTCTTGGCCTTGACCAGGCTTTTCAGGTTACCGACATATTTTTTCAGCTCTTTTTGCAGTTCCTGTTTTTCCAGATAGCGGGAGATCATCCGGCCGATCTCCTTGACCAGTTTCTTTTCTTCTTCCAGGAATTCGCAGGGTTGCAGGTAGACAGCCTCGACATAGCCTCTTTTTTTCCCATTACAAGCAATGTCGGTCTTGAGTGAGTTACGGCCCTGGGAGGGGGAGAACAACCGGTACAGATACCGGATCCGGTCAAAATGGACGGCGGCGGCGGCAATATCTGGATACTGGAGGCCGGCGATCAGGTGCTGGGTGACACTTTCCAGGACCGTCGCCACCCCTTTCCGCGATTCGATCTCGAAACCGACATTGTACAGGCAGGTCAATTCCTTGATCCGCTCCTGCAGATCCCGGCTCAATTGATTGGTGTGACTCGACTGCGGGGAAATCTTCTCGGCGGCTTTCACGCCCCCATTATATCATTAATCGATTTTTGATTTTCTGCAGGTAATACTCCTCGCTGGCCAGGAAAACCGGCGTCGGCCGTGAACTGGGAGTGACATCGGTACCGAGCGGAGCGAACCTCATCTTCAGGCCGGTCAGACGGGAGGTCGGGTCCCAGACACCGCCGTCCGGCGAAATGTCTCGGTAAAGACGGTTGTCTTGCTGCATACTACGGGCGATATCGGCAAAAGAGGCAAAGGGAAGCGGGGCGCCGAGTTTTTCCGCCAATAGGACGATCAAGTGCCAGTTCTCCAGGCCGGTAGCCGGCGCAAAAATGGCCGGAGCCGATTGCCAGCGACGGTCGACCGAGGTGTACGATCCATCCGTCTCCAGGGGAGTGGCCAGGGGGAAGACGACATCGGCCTCTTCGGCGGTGGCGGTCCGGAAAAAATCGACGACCACCAGGAATTGTAGGGAATCGATCAATTTGCGGTTTTCGGAGAGGTTCAGGGGATCTTCGCCGAAGGCGAGCAAGGCACGCGTTTTTCCCTGACGCAGGGATTCGATCAGCGAAACGGGCTGAAAGATTTTTCCCAGTGGAGCCTTCCAGGCTGATGCCAGGCGTTCGATAGCGCCGGTTTCCCCGAAGTCGACCTGACCCGGAAGCCATTGCGAATCGATCCCCATATCCAGGGCTCCTTGCGTATTGGCATAGTTGCTCAGCATGATCAGACCGTTCCCCGGTTTGCCCAGGCGGCCGGTCAGAAGGAGCAGGTCGACGGCGGCCAGGAGGTCTCTGGGCGACCGCTCCCAGGTCGAATCGATATTGTGAATGATCACGATTTTTTTCTCGGGATCGGCGAACCAGTCGAAAAGTTGGGACCATTTTTCCTTGCTGATGCCGCATGTCTCCAAAGCTTTTTCAAGCGAAGCCGCCTGGATGGAGCGGACGAAATCATCAAAACCGGCGGTCCGCTTGTCGATAAAGGGCTGGTCTGTCCGTTTCTGTTCGACCAGGGCATTGGCCAGGGAGGCGAGGAGATATCCCTGGGTCCCCCTTTTACCGTCGACCCACAGATCGGCTAATTTCGCCAGGGCCGATTCGTAAGACTGAAAAACGGCGAGTCGGGTTCCCTTACTCTGGGCATGTTTGATCTTGATCTCGGCGACCAGGTTCTCCTCCACGAGGTCGGTGTTGAGAGTGATGATCACGTCGGCAACTGCCAGTTCATCGAAGGTGATCGTCGAGGCGGCGACACCGATCATGTCATGAAGCCGGTCGCTGTCCGAAGGGTTGAGGAGACGGGTGAAGCTCCCCACCTGATTGGTGTGCAACCCGGCCCGGGCCCAGCGCTGGAGCAGATACAACTCCTCGTTTTTCAACCGCGGGGAAGCGGTAACAGCGATCCGGTTTCCATCGCCTTCGCTCAGCAATGGGGCCAGCCGCGATGCTGTATAGTCGATCGCCTCGGCCCAATCGACCTCTTCGAGCCGGCCGTTTTTGCGGACCAGAGGTTTGATCAGCCGCTCCGGATCCTGCATATACCGATACCCAAACCTGCCCTTGCCGCACAGGTAGCCGCGGTTGTGGGAATCGCCGTCGACATTGCCGGCCATATAGATATCCCGGTCATAAACCTGATATTTCATCCGGCAACCCACCGAACAGAAATGGCAGGTCGTTTCCCGATCGGTAAACCTCCAGGGTCCCGGTTTGCGGAAGGGAGGCCGTTCGCTGATCGCTCCGGTAGGGCAGGCGGCGATGCAGTTACCACAGGAGACACAGTCGGTCTGCAGGAGGTGCTTCTCCATGGAGGGTTTGACCACGGCGCGAAAACCGCGGTAGACGAAGCCCAGGGCCGACACCTTCAAGACTTCCGAACAGGTCCGCACGCAGCGGCCGCAGGCGATGCACTTGTTGGGATCGAGGGTGATGAAGGGATGGTGCTTGTCAACCTTGTATTTGTTCACTTCTCCGATGAACCGGGAGATATCGACCGAAAACTGCTCGGCATAGCGGCGCAATTCGCAGGTAAAAAAGGCCGAACAGCCGCATTCCAGGCAGCGTTCCGTTTCGCGTTGCATCTGGTCCGGCGTGAAACCCGTCTCCACTTCGCGGAAATCACCCACCCGCTTGCCGGGAGCGAGTTCGGGCATTTTTTCCTTGTCGATCTTGGAAAACTGGGAAAATTCGACATCGGGGATATCACCAAAATCGTCACGACGGCTGACGAACGGCTTGGGAGAAGGAGCGGCTGATCCGGTGCGGACAAAATGGTCGATGGAGTTGGCGGCGATCTTTCCATGGGCGATGGCGGCGATGGCGACCGACGGGCCGGTGGCCATGTCCCCGCCGGCGAATACGCCGGGGATCGAAGTGGTCAATGTCGCCTCGTCGAAAACCGGCGTGCTCCAGCGGGTAGCTTTGAGCTCTTCTCTCTTGTCCAGGCCGCACAGGTCGACATCCTGGCCGATGGCCGAAATGACGAAATCACATGGGAGCGTATACTCGGACCCGGCCTTGGGGACCGGGCTGCGACGGCCCGAGGCATCGGGTTCGCCCAGTTCCATCCGGATGCACTCCAATGCTTTCAATCGTCCATTTTCGCTGATCAGACTTGTCGGTGCAGCCAATTCGACCAGCTCCACTTCCTCGTGCAGGGCGGCTTCGATCTCCATGTCATGGGCCGGCATCTCCTTGCGGGTGCGGCGGTAGAGAAGCGTGACCTGGTCGGCCCCCAGCCTTCGGGCGGTACGGGCGGCATCGATGGCGGTGTTGCCGCCGCCGACCACGACCACCTTGCCGTGGACCTTCGGTTTTTCCTCATCCTGGACTCTGCAGAGGAAATCGATGCCCGGGAGAACGCCCTCGATCTTGTCTTCGTCGGGAATCCGCATTACCTTGGCCGCCTGGGCGCCGAAGGACAGAAACACCGCGTCGAATTTTTTCCGCAATTCCTCCAGGGTGATCTCCTTCCCGACCGAGGTGTTGAGGTGAACCTCGACGCCGAGGCCGATGATCAGCCCGATCTCCCTGTCGAGCAGCTCCTTGGGCAGACGGTATTCGGGGATGCCGTAGCGAAGCATACCGCCGAGGTGGGGAGCCTTTTCATACAGGGTCACCGCGTATCCCTTCAGGATCAGGTAATAGGCGCAGGTCAGACCGGCGGGGCCTCCGCCGACCACGGCCACTTTTTTCCCGTTCGCCGGCGGCACGGCCGGCATCCAGGGATCCTCGATATCAATGTCGGTAGCATAGCGCTTCAGGTAATCGATCCCCACTTGGTCGTCGACGCGGTTGCGCCGGCAGGCGATCTCGCACTCGCGCACACAGACGCGGCCGCAGACCAGCGGCAGGGGATTGGTCTCCTTGATCAACCGGACCGCCTCCCGATGTTTGCCCAGGGACATCAGGGCGATATAACCCTGGACGTCGACACCGGCCGGGCAGGTCAATTTGCACGGCCCCAGGCAGTCGGCGTAGTGGTTGGAAAGGAGCAGTTCCAACGCCGTTTTCCGCGCTTTCTGGATGCGGTCGTTATGGGTGGTGATCACCATCCCCGGAGCGACTGGGCTGGCGCAGGAGGGGACCAGCTTGCTCACACCCTGGATTTCCACCACGCACAGGTAGCAGGACCCATACGGGGGCAGCTTGGGATCGTGGCAGAGGGTGGGAATTTCGTCGAGCCGATGATTTCGGACGACATCGAGTATGGTCTGATCGGCCCGGGCTTCGACCTCCTGGCCGTTGATGGTGACTTTGAATGTCTGCATGGGGATTCTCCTGCTCAGTCCTTGAGGATGGCTTTGAAGTTGCAGCTCTCGTAGCACTTGCCGCATTTGATGCACAATTCCGGGTGGATCGTGTGCACCTGCTTCTTCTCACCGGTGATGGCATTGCTGGGACAGACACGGACGCACAGGGTGCATCCGGTGCACTTTTCCGGAATGATCGAATAGGTGACCAGGGCAGCGCAACTGTGGGCCGGACACTTCTTTTCCCGGATATGGATTTCGTACTCTTCGCGGAAATAGCGCAGGGTGGTCAGGATCGGGTTGGGAGCGGTCTGGCCGAGACCGCAGATGGTGTTGGTTCGCGTCAATTCGGCCAGCTCCTGGAGCCGGGCGATATCCTCCTCCTGTCCGTGGCCAGTCGTAATCCGTTCGAGGATCTCCAGCATCCGTTTGGTGCCGATCCGGCAGAAGGTGCATTTACCGCACGACTCGTCCTGGGTGAAGTTGAGAAAAAATTTGGCCATTTCCACCATGCAGGTGGAGTCGTCCATGACCACCAGGCCGCCCGAGCCCATGATGGCTCCGGTCTTGTTGATCTGCTGATAATCGATCTGCAGGCTCCCCATGGTGGCGGGAATGCAGCCGCCGGACGGGCCACCCATCTGCACCGCTTTGAATTTCCGATCCTCCTTGATGCCGCCGCCGATATCGAAGACGATCTCCTGGATGGTGATCCCCATGGGGACCTCCACCAGGCCACCGCGCTTGATTTTTCCGGCCAGGGCGAACACCTTTGTCCCCTTGGAGTTTTCGGTTCCCATCGAGGCAAACGCATCGGCTCCGTTCAGAACGATCCAGGGTATATTGGCGAATGTCTCCACATTGTTGATGTTGGACGGTTTCTGCCAGAGACCCTTTTGGGCGGGGAAGGGCGGGCGGAAGCGGGGCATGCCCCGTTTCCCCTCGATGGAGGCCATCAGCGCCGTTTCCTCACCACAGACGAAGGCACCGGCTCCCTCCTTGATCTTGATCTCGAAGTTCATCTTCGACCCGAAGATGTTCTTTCCCAGAAAACCGCGTTCTCTGGCCACCTTGATGGAGTGACGCAACCGCTGGACCGCCTTGGGGTATTCGGCGCGAACATAGATGTATCCTTCGTCGGAGCCGATGGCATAGGCGCAGATAAGCATCCCCTCGAGAATCGAGTGCGGATCTCCTTCCAGGGTACTCCGGTCCATAAAAGCGCCGGGATCGCCCTCATCGGCATTGCAGATGATGTACTTCTTGTCACCTTCGGCCTTGCGACAGAAGAGCCATTTCTGGCCGGTGAGAAATCCGCCGCCGCCGCGGCCGCGCAGGCCCGACTTGGTGATGATCTCGATCACCTGGTCGGGAGTATAATCGGATAGGACCTTGCGGATGGCCTGGTACCCGTCCCGGGCGATGTACTCGTCGATGGAGTTGGGATCGATCAGTCCGCAGTTCCGGAGCACGATCCGCTTCTGTTTGGTGAAAAACGATTCATCGCTTTCCGGTGTGCCGCCGACGATCCACTCTTCGACCGGCTTGTTGCCGGCCACCTGCTCGTCCACGAACCGGTCGACCCGATCCGGGGTCATATTTCCATATAAATAGGTGTTACTACGCTGATCTGTGACTTCGACGAGAACCTCCTGGAAACAGTTGCCCATGCAACCGGTTTCCTTGAGTTCCACCTTCAGTTTCCGTTTGGCGAGCGCCTCCTTCAGCGCCTTGAAGACCTTTTCGCCGCCGGCAGATATGCCGCAGGTACCCAGGCCGACCTTGATCGTCATCATGAAACACTCCTTAATTGGCGGTTTGTGCGGGTTCGGATTCCTTTTTTCTATACTCGCGGAGGATCTGTTGTACCTTCTTGGGATTCAGTCGGCCGTAGGTTTCGCCGTTGATCATGATGACCGGTGCCAGAGAGCAGCAACCCAGGCAGGCGACTTTCTGCAAAGTGAAGAGGCCGTCGTCGGTGGTGTCGGTCCCCGACAATTGGAGCTCGTCGGTGATGGCGGTGAGCAAAGCGATTGAATTGTTGACATGGCAGGCGGTACCGTCACACATCTTGATCAGGTATTTCCCGAGCGGTTTCAAGCGAAACTGGGAGTAGAAGGTGATGACGCCGTAGATATCGGCCGTGGGAATGCCGACGATCTCAGAGATCGAATCGATCGCCGACTCGGGGATGTACCCGTACGTGTCCTGCGCTGATTGCAGGAGGGGGATCAGGGCTCCCAATTCCCCCTCGTAATTCCAGAGGTCGACCTTGAATGTTGAAAACCCGGATTGTTTGCTCTCTTCACTTCTTTTCTTGCTCATTCCTCATATCCTGAACTTACATCTCGAACAGCTTGATAATGGGTAATTCCTTGACTCGGAGAACACCGTTCTGGGACCGGATTTGCCGGCGGATGACACCGTCGATCTCGGCGAAGCTCGATCCATGCATGAGCAGGGCGATGTCGAACCGGCCCCGGACATAGTCGCAATAGACGACATGATCGTTGAGAACCAGGACCGGATAGATCTCTTCCAGTTTCTCCTTTTCAATCTCGAGAAACACGTAGGAGGAAGCGCTGGTCCAGAAGTTGCGATTGTTGACGGCCTCGTTTTCATCCTTGTCTCGTCCCAGAGCTTTGTCGACACTGCCGATGATCTCGGTCACTGAATCGGGCAGCATCGGAACATCGACAGTCAGAAAGGTCATTTCCTTGAGGCCGGGAAGGGGCCGGATCTTCTCCTCGGCAATCACATTCAGATCGGCGATGTCGTCGGCTTGAAGCAGCAGGACGATGTCGTTGTCGCCCTTGGTGGCGTCACAATAGAGAACATGGTCCATAAAATACAATTGGTTATAGACTTCGGAAAGATTGACCGACTCATCAAAGCTGAGCAGCAGGTAGGCGCTCGCTGATTTCTTTTCAGCCGTGTCTATATGGGACTCGGGTTCGCGGACGGGAATCTTTTCCAGGGCATTGCCGAGTTCATCGGCGGTGAACGGTTTTTCCAGGTAGGCATCGGCATTTTCCAGTTTCGCCTCGTTGGCGATACTGTCAGAACCGTAACCGGTGATCACCACCACGGGAAGCTCCGGGTAGTTGAACTTGATCACCTTGAGCAGCTTGAGACCGTCGATATCCGGCAAGCGTACATCGATGACCACATAGTGCAGGGGAACCTGTTTCCGCTTGTACATCTCCAGGGTTTTCAGCGCCTTCATGCCGGTTTCGCACGGCTCGATCTCATATCCCCTCTGCATCAACCCAAACGTCATGCTCCGGCGCAACTGCGCCTCGTCGTCGATGAACAACACTTTCTTTTCCATTTTTATTCTCCTTTTCATGGATTGCCACCGGTCGGGCCGGTAAACAGGAAAAGAAAAGCAAATTATATGCCAACAAAGAAAACAAGTCTATACCTTCATCTCGAGTTTTTTTTCAAAAAGTACCGTTATAAAAAAAATGAACACATCTCCGGATTATTTCCTGAAGACGCTACCTGGATAAAGATACACAAATAATGTAAAATAACTGAACAGATGACAGTTTTTTAAAGACCATTGTCGGGTGGCTTGCTGCAGGTGTTAAATAATTTTACATCTATTTTTTTAACAAGCTAGTTTCACTTTCCTTGAATTTTCATAACTGATTTGGTATTGTGGCAACTTGGTGTCAGGAGGGCACGATGCATGCGATCATAGAAAAAGAATTCCTCAGTGAACATGTCGTCAAACTGGTAATCCGGGCAGAAGCGATCGCCGCCAAGCGAAAGGCCGGCCAGTTCGTCATCGTCAAACTGGATGGTGCGGGAGAACGGATTCCGCTGACCATTGCCGACGCCGATGCCACGCAGGGGACGATCACATTGATCGTGCAACGGGTGGGGACCACCTCGCACCAGTTGTCGAAAATGGAGGCAGGCGATACGATACCCGACATCCTCGGCCCATTGGGCAAAGCGACTCATGTAGAGAATGTGGGAACCGTCCTCGCCGCCGGCGGCGGTGTGGGCATCGCCCCTCTCTACCCGATCGCCAAAGCCTTCAAGGAGGCCGGAAACCGGTTGATCGCGGTCCTCGCCGCCCGGAACAAAGACCTGATCATCCTCGAGAAGGAGATGCGGGCATTCGCCGATGATCTGGTGGTCATGACCGACGACGGTTCCACTGGCGAAAAGGGATTGGTGACCAATGGCGTGGAACGGGTGATCCAGCGGGAAAAAATCGATCTGGCGGTGGCCATCGGGCCGGCGGTGATGATGAAATTCACCGCCCTGCTCACCAAGAAATACGACATCCCGACCGTCGCCAGCCTGAATACGATCATGGTCGACGGCACCGGCATGTGCGGCGCCTGCCGGATCTCCGTGGGCGGGCGGACGAAGTTCGTCTGCGTCGACGGCCCCGAATTCGACGCCCACCAGGTTGATTTCGACGAGATGCTGAAACGGCTCAATGCCTACAAAGCCGAAGAGAAGTTGTCCTTTGACCGGTTTCTGAACCAACCATCCTGAAGGGAGGAACCATGCCCGTCAACTACGAAGAACTCAAGAAGGATCGCGACCAGGAATGGCGGACCGAATTGCGTAACCGGAAGAGCGCCAAGGACCGCACCGCCATCCCCCGCGTGAAGATGCCCGAACAGCCTCCCCGGGAACGAGTCACCAATTTTTCCGAAGTGAACAACGGGTTGAACGAGGAGCAGGCATGCACCGAAGCGCGACGATGCCTCGATTGCGCCACCCCCTCCTGCATTTCGGGATGCCCTGTGAACATCAATATCCCCGGCTTCATCAAACAGATCGAACGGGGCGATTTCGCCGGCGCCATCCGGATCCTCAAGGAGACCAATTCTCTCCCCGCCGTCTGCGGCCGCGTCTGTCCGCAGGAGGTACAGTGCGAGGAAAAATGCGTCTATCAGCGGATGAAAAAACCTCCGGTGGCCATCGGTTTCCTGGAACGGTTCGCCTCGGATTGGGAACGGCTGAAGGGGGCTTCCGCCGCCCCGCAGCCGCCCCCCGGCAATGGTACCCGCATCGCCGTCATCGGCTCGGGACCGGCCGGGCTCACCTTCGCCGGCGAGATGACCAAGTGGGGGTACGATGTCACCGTTTTTGAAGCCCTGCACGAACTCGGCGGCGTTCTCGTCTACGGTATTCCCGAATTCCGGTTGCCCAAGGCGATCGTCAAACGGGAAATCGACTACCTTCGTCAGATCGGAGTCAAGTTCATCACCAATGTCATCATCGGCCGGACCATCACCATCGACGAACTGCGCGACCAGGGATTCCGGGGATTCTTTATCGGCTCCGGTGCCGGCCTGCCGAAATTCATGGCCATCCCCGGGGAAAACCTCATCGGGATCTACTCATCCAATGAATACCTGACCCGCGTCAACCTGATGAAGGCCTACCTCTTCCCCGAATACGCCACCCCCATCGCCAAGGGGAAACACGTCGCCGTCATCGGCGGCGGTAACACGGCCATGGATTCGGTCCGTACCGCCCTCCGACTCGGCGCCGAACGGGCGATGATCGTCTACCGCCGCTCCGAGAGCGAAATGCCGGCCCGGATCGAGGAGATCCACCACGCCAAGGAAGAGGGAGTCGAATTTCTCAACCTGACCAATCCGGTCGAATACTTGGGCGACGGCGACGGCCGGGTGAGGCAGATGCGGGTGCAGAAGATGGATCTGGGAGAACCCGATCAGTCGGGACGGCGGCGCCCCGTGCCCATGCCCGGATCGGAATACCTGATCGATGTCGACGTCGTCGTGGTGGGTGTGGGGACCGATCCCAATCCCATCATCCCGCGCAATGTTCCCGGCCTGGAGATCACCAAGTGGGGGACGATCGTGGTCAACGAAGCGACCATGGAGACCGCCCTGCCCCTCATCCATGCCGGCGGCGACATTGTCCGCGGCGGTGCCACCGTCATCCTGGCCATGGGCGACGGCAAGGTGGCCGCCGAATCGATGCACGCGACTCTGCAGGAAGCCAAACCGGCATGATCCAGGATATGAACTGCCGGCCGGGGTGCGGTGCCTGCTGCATCGCCATCTCCATCTCCTCGCCCATCCCCGGTATGCCCGGCGGTAAACCGGCTGGTGCCCGATGCATTCACCTGACGCCGGGAAACACCTGCGCCCTCTTTCTCTCGCCGGAACGGCCGGCTGTCTGCATCTGCCTGACTCCCAACCGGGAGATGTGCGGAGAAACCTTCGCCGAAGCCATGGAGTATTTAGCCCGCCTGGAAGCAGCGACCGCCCCCTGATCGCCCGGTCAACCGGCCGCTCTGCCGAGGTGTTCCAGCAGAATCTTCACGCCGATGCCGATGAGGATCAAGCCCCCGGCCAACTCGATGCGTTTGCCGATGAACCGGCCGAACCTATGACCAGCCAGCCCCCCCAACAACGTTAGAAAAAAAGTGATCAAGCCGATGATCAGGACCGGCGTAAAGATCCGGATGCGGAGCAGGGAAAAGCTGAGACCCACGGCCAGAGCGTCGATGCTCGTGGCCACGGCCAAACCGAAAAGAACGACCAGTCGGGATATGTCGGTTTTCTTCCGCCCCGGATCCAGGGAGAACGATTCCCAGACCATCTTCCCGCCGATCAGAAACAGGAGAAAAAAAGCGATCCAATGGTCGATCCGGCTGATCCAGCTTCTCAGGGTCAGGCCCGCCAGCCAGCCGAGAACCGGCATGACCGCCTGAAACAAACCGAAGAAGAAAGCCGCCCGGAAGAGGTGGGAGAAGTGGAGCCGGTGCATGGTCATTCCCCCGGCGACGGCGACCGCCACTGCATCCATCGAGAGGCCGATGCCGATCAGGATGACATTGACGATGGGCATGATGGTCTCAGCACATTTTCCCCTGAATTATTCTGCCTCCTATTTTTTCTCAGAGAGTGACAAGCAGATTTTTCGGTTGATTTCCCAGTTTCGTTCCGGGACCCAGAGGTGGTTTTCGACCGCACCGAAATGGAGGAGGACGGTCTTGCCCCGCCAGGTACAACAGAATGATCGGCATCTTCTTTCTTGACATGACTTTTTCCTACGTGTCGATTCTAGGGATGACGGCGGCAAAAGTCAACCATTCAAACGGAAATCAGTGTCTGGACCGCCCCGGCTTTCTTACTGTCTCAGGCTCCCTGCATCGGGGGCCAGGGGTTCCAGCCGGGGAATGCCATAATAAGACAGGTAACTCGGAGCATGAGTGGTTTTCACGTAGAATAGGGCGTCGTACTGCCGGGTCATGGTCAACGGATAGCGGTAGATCCCCCATTCCAAGGTGGTGATCGGCTCCCGCATCCAGGAGTTTCCCGGCACCGGCGCCTGCTGGCGGATATCGACCATGGCAAAATCCTCTCCGGTCTGAAACAGGATCGCCTCCAGGGAATCGTCGGCCATGGGGATGACATCGTACACTTCCCGGCGGTTATTGGCAGATTGTCCTTGCGCCATGTAGAACCCGATGGTATAGAGAATCGGCCGGAACCGCTGCTCCAGCCAATACCCCATATTCCAAATCTCCCTATGATCGGGGATTTCGCTCGCATCGTGCTCGATATGGAAGTTGTGCGCCCAGGCGATGATGTTTTTATCGGGATAGAGCTGTTCGAGGAGGAACCCGATGTTGTCGGCCATGCCGCGATCGCGATAATTCAGGGACTGGGTTTGATTCGAATAATAGGAGAGAAGCTCATCGATATATGGTCCCATCGACCAGGCGGTTTGCCGCAACAAGAGCGGCAGCGTTGGGTGCGCCGGATCGAAAGCGGTCAAGGCGGGCAGATGATCATCGAACCAATCGGTCAACTCTTGAAAAAAAAGCTTGAAGGACTCGCCATTGGCGTCGATCCATGATTGATCGGATTCATTGGCCAAAAAGGTTTTGTCCTGGTTGAACACAATCTCCGCATAAGCGGGATCGAGGCGCGCCACCACCCGTTTCAGCATCGCCGGGCGTGTCAATGCACCATAATACGAGGATAACTGGACATCGAATCCGGCCAAAGTAAGTGGCCGCGCGGTTTTTTTCGTCTCCTGGATGTAGCGGAACAGTTCCAGCACCTCCTCGCAGTGCCAGACGCCGAAGATCGAACGGCCCATCATGTCCTCGGGGGTTAATTTGCCGGCCTCCTGGTCGGCCATGTAACACTCGTAGATCGAACTCTCGAAGGCGATGACAGCGAAGCCCATCTGTTCATGGAGGAATTTGATCAGTCTGACTTTGGCCTGATTGAACTCCGAAACCCCGTGGCCGCTCTCACCCAACTGCACCAGGCGGCGTCCGGCGAGGAGTGTTTTCAGAAACTGGAGATCGCTCCAGTCGGTGTCATCGGCCTCCAGGCTGCGGACCGGGTGATGGTGGTTCCGAACCCATTCCCGCCATTCTGCCCGGACATCGGGATTGGTGATATTCTGGGTATCCCTTTGGCAACCCGATCCCAAAAGCAGCAGAGTAAAACAGACAATAGCATAAATGGTCTTCATGTTGCCTCTCCTACAACCGGATCAAAAAACCTAGACGCAACGCCACTCCGGAGAAGTCGAGCCGGGCCTCCCGCACCTCGGAAACCCCCTCCCCGATCGGACGCCCGCCGATGCGGAAGTAGGTTTTTTGAAAGGATTTGAACATGTAGAGAGTCCCCTGGATTGGATCGGCATTGTGAGGGTCGCTTTCGTTGGTGAGCACCTGCTCCCCCTGAAACCCATGGATCGGTGAAAAGCGTCCATGCAATTCCCCGACCAGGGAAATCCATTTCCCGAGCGGCCACTCCACCAGCGGCCCCCCGAATGCCGAAAAACCTCTGGCCGAGGCGTTTTCAACTGCTTTATCCCATAATAACGGGCTATTCTGGTAAGCCCATTCTTTCCTCGACGTATTCGACCAGCGGGCGAAAGAGTAGGCGGCTCCAACCTGAATTGAGAAACGCAGGCGCTGATTGGCCGTGATCCGGTAGGATACCGCCAGGTGGACCGGGACCGCCGTGATCCGGGTGGAAAAATTTTCCCTAAACGTATAATTCGACATCCTCTGTAAACCTTCATTATCCTCCCGTTCGAGGTCGATGTAACCAGCCCCGGCCTGCAGGGTCAGGCGCGGTGTGAGATAGATCTGCACCTCCCCGCCGCTCTCCCAGCCCGCCGACACCGGAGAGAACTGATCATTGAAGGTCACTTTCCCGTACGCCTTCAGGTACCGGTTGAAATCCCCGCCGGGCATATAGCCGATACCGGAAAACCCGCGCATTCCAAATCGGATCTT
>Ga0105099_10000206_pt1 | contig 39639 bp, 32 predicted proteins | sample PPLLak3cmMay2015_2_FD_79138 | JGI IMG/M metagenome (GOLD analysis project Ga0105099, IMG submission 79138) | Freshwater sediment microbial communities from Prairie Pothole Lake near Jamestown, North Dakota, USA - PPLs Lake P8 Core (1) Depth... | ecosystem: Environmental > Aquatic > Freshwater >... | reverse complement strand
GCGGTCCTGAAATCGGCGGCCAAGATTGACCACATCCGGACCGGGGGAACGCTCCTCAACCAGAAATTCACGCCGCAGCTGTTGGCCGACGAGGAGGGCCTCCGCAACCTCGGCCATCTCGTCCGGACCTATTTCAAGATGGACGCCCACCACATCCAGTTCAACGTCGTCTCGGCCGACACCCTTCGCGAAGCCCAGGTCCACCCGGAGAAATACCGCGACTTGATCGTGCGCGTGGCCGGATACAGCGATTATTTCCTGGATTGCTCGGCCGACCTGCAGAACGAGATCATCCGCCGGACGGAGCATTTGGGATTCTGACCTGAGTCCGGCGGTTGCTGGTCGGGGGGTATGGTCTCAGCCCTTCTGTGAGAAAAATTCCTTACGTTCGCGTCTGATTATTTGATGTCTTGGAGATCATTGTTGACATATATGCGATACATATATATAATATGTATAGGATATATGCATGAGAATTACCTTGAACTTGCCTGACGGACTCCTGGACGAACTGCGGAAAGAGACCGGCGAAAGAAATAAAACGCACTTGATCCGGACGGCGCTCGAGGAGATGCTCAAACGCGCGAAAAGGGAACGGCTCCTCACGCTTAGGGGAAAGCTGTCTTTAGACATCGACCTTGCCTCGTGGCGGGAGAAGGACGTATTGTGAGCGAAAGGTATTTCATCGATACGAGCGTCTGGGTGGAATATTTCCGCGATCCCGGATTCCCTCTTGGGGATTTGATCGACACGCTGATTCAGGACGATCACGTCGCCGTCAACGGGATCGTCCTGACCGAATTGTTGACGGGAGCGAAAGGGGACCGGGAGAATGGGCTCCTCTTGGATACTCTCGGAGGCCTGCGCTTCCTCGACATGCCGGCCTCGTTTTTCGAGAGGGCAGGAAGGCATGGCCGTCTTCTAAAGAGTGCAGGGCTTTCACTTCCCTTGAGTGATCTGCTGATCGCGACCCACTGCCTCGACCACGATCTTGTCTTGATCGACAAAGACCGTCATTTTGAAATATTTGCGAAACACCTTCCGCTTCGTCGGCTCAAGCGCTGAACTCCGCCGAGATTGCAACGAACCGCCGGGTCAGGGCATTATAGGGGTGGCCGTTGAAGGATTCCACCCATGAATAAAACCCGCCTGCTTAACTCCCTCGGACTGATGCTCGCCTGCGGACTCGCGCTCGCTTCCGGCCCCCCGGCCGGGGAACAGGTCGTCGGCGAGCTCGGCCAAACTTTGGACCGTTATATGAAGCGGGCCGAGGCCAACGGCTTCTCCGGTTCGGTCCTGGCCGCCAAGGGTAGTCAAATTATTCTGGCCAAGGGATACGGCTGGGCCGACCGGGAAAACAAGGTCCAAGAGACCGAGGCGACCGTCTTTTCCATCGGCTCGATCACCAAGCAGTTCACCGGAGCGGCGATTCTCAAGCTCGAAACGGCCGGGAAACTCACCACGACCGACTTGATCACAAAATATTTCAAGGACGTCCCGCAGGACAAGGCCGGAATCACCCTGCATCAGCTTTTGACCCATACGGCGGGCTTCGCCGGCGCTCTGGGAGACGATTATGAGACGATCGGCCCGGAAGATTTCGTCAAGCGGGCGATGGGCTCGAAGCTCCTGTTCGCCCCCGGCTCACGCTACGAATATTCCAACGTCGGCTTCAGCCTCCTCGGCATCATCGTTGAGCTGGTTTCCGGAAAGGGCTACGAAGACTATCTTCAGGAGAATCTGTTCCGCCCGGCAGGCATGACCCGGACGGGATATCTGCGTCCCGGTTTCGTGAAAAGCGATTTGGCCGTCGGCTACCGGGACGGGGAGCGCTGGGGTACGGCCATGGATCGTCCCTGGATGCCCGAAGGGCCCGGCTGGCACCTGCGGGGCAACGGCGGGATCCTTTCTACGGTCGGAGATATGCACCGTTGGTACCTGGCCCTGAAGTCCAACGCGATCTTCCCGGAGGCGGTCCGGGCGAAATATTTCGCTCCCCATGTCCGGGAGTACCCGAATGGGCCGTCCTATTACGGCTACGGCTGGGTGAATCAGAAATCGGCGACCGGCTCGACCCTCATCTGGCATAACGGCGGCAACGGCGTCTATAACGCTTTCATGGGCTTCGACCTGGAAAACGACCTGGTCATCGTGGTTTCCTGCAACGTCTCGACCAGGAGGTCGGACGATTACGCCCAGCGGATGCTGGGAATCATGACCGGAACCGTCCGCCTTCTGGATGAAAATCTGCTCAAGGGCCGGGCCGGGCTTTATCGCTTCGAAACGGGCGAGACGATCCAGGCCGCCTTCGATGAAAACGATATCCTGAAAATTTCTTATACGGCGGCCTCGCTCGTTCCCGTCCTGGCCGCCTCGGGAAATGAAAAGCCCGAAGAGACCGCCGCCTGTGACCGGAAGGCGAAGAGGATGATCGCCGATGCCCTGGCCGGCAATTTCATGGCCCTGGCCGCGGCCTGGGGCGAGCCGCTCGAGCCGGTGACGCGCCGGGCTTTGGTCTATTGGGGCGGGAAAAAGACGCGGTTCGGCGAGGTCAAGACCGTTGAAGCGCTGGGAACCGTGGACCGGCCGCGCAACTGGCTGACCTATGTCCGGGTGGATTTCGCGAGCCGTTCACAGTTTTTTACCTGCGTCTGGGAGAAAGACGGCGGCCTCATGACCGACCTCCGCGAAGCGGCCGGCCTGGAGCGTGATTTCGAGCCGCGATCGGAGGCGGAGTTCATTCAGCCGCTTATCGGGGCATCGGTTTCGTTCGGGAATGATCCGTCCGGGAAAGCGTTTCTCGTGATTAAAAAAGGCGGAAAAGAAATCCGGGCGTTAGCCTCCGTTATTCACGAGTCGAGATGGCCGCAGGTGCGAGGAAGCTAAAATGCGATTGAGGCTTTTAGGACGCCGTCGGTCCGGTCGGCGGCCGTGGCGAAGGCCGCCCCGGCCTCTTCGATTTTGAACGTGTGGGTGGCGAGCCAGGCCACGTCCAGGTGCTTCGCTTCGATGAGAAGCAAGCCGCGCTTGATGCAGCGGTTTTGCCGCCGGATATGCCGGATGGAAATTTCCTTCCGACGAAGCTTGGCGGTGGGATAGGACATCCGCTCGGCCAAGGGAATGCCGATCTGATAGATCCAGCCGCCCGGCTTGACCAAATCATAGGCCTGGGCAATGGCTTCGGGGTCGCCGGAGACTTCGAAGACGGCGTCCAGGCCGAGGGGCTCTCGCTTGAGAATTTCCTGGGCAACGTCCAGGCGCTCGGGATTCCCGGACCAGACCGCCCCGGCCTTGATCGCGGCGGTCGCCCGGGCGTCCGAGCGGTCCGTGGCGTAGGTTTTTCCGTAGCCTTCAATTTTGAGCACCTGGATCAGGCACAGGCCGATTGGCCCCGCGCCCAGGACGGCGGCGGCCGGCCCGATCCATCCTCCGGCCAGGGACCGGGCGTGAAGGGCGATCGAGAGCGGCTCGACCAGCATGGCCTCGGTCATGGACATCGTAGCGGGGATCGGGAAAAGATTCCGCTCGGGCAGGACGAAGAATTCGGCCAGGCAGCCGTCCCGCTCGCCCGGATGGCCGAGAAATCCGATGTTCCGGCAAGTATGGGGCCGGCCGGACCGGCATTGATCGCATTCTCCGCAGGAAATCGACGGCTCGACCGCGACCCGGTCGCCGGGTTTGAAGCGCTTGACCGCCTGCCCGACGGCCTCGACGACGGCCGAGCATTCGTGGCCGACGATCGCCGGGTAGGAAACCGCCTCGCTGCCGACCCGGTCGGCGACATAGTAATGGAGGTCGCTGCCGCAAAGCCCGGCGACGGCCGTCCGGAGAAGAACGTCGTCATTCTTCCGGATCGCGGGGATCGGGATGTCTCGGATTTCGACCGTCCGGACGCCGGTGAGATAGGCAGCTTTCATACGCGCAGACTCCTTTGCTCCCGCTCGGCCTGGATTCTCATGACACCAGAAAAACCGGCCGAACCGCACTCCCCCGTCTTTGAAAGGACCGCCCCGCGGATCCCGTCCTTGAAGTTAAAAAATCGTTTTTTCGCCTTGACCGTCTTTGATGTCAACAGCCGCCTTTTTTACCGCCTTTCTTTTTGCCTTGTCCCTTCCCAACAGCTTTCCCTTTACCTTGTCCTCTTCCGTCTCTTGGGCCTTTTGATCCGCTTTTCGGCCCTGTTCCATCTTTTTTGGGCATTTTGAATACCTCCGCTTTCTTCGACAATCTTATTCTTGTCAGCCGAGTTATTCAAGAAAAAACCGCGAACCAATGATGCCGACTTCCGAGGTAAAAAAATCGTATCGAAAAATCGTTACTTTTTCGGTTTGACCTGAATCTTGTCCAGGCCGGGTTTCTTCGCGCATTCGACCGCGAAATCCTGCTCCCGCTGGGAATTGACGTAATCGGGGGACTGGAAGCGATAGGCGAAGCGGGTGTGCTCGTCGTACTTGTTTTCGACCAGGGCGATCACGTCCTCGATGAAGACGCGCTCCTCGTCGGTCGGGATGACGAAGACTTTGACCTTGGAATCGGCGGCCGAGATCTCGGTTTCGGCGTTGCGCGTCTTGGCCAGCTTGTTTTTCGCCTTGTCCAGCTTGATGCCCAGGAATTCCAAGCCTTCGAGCGATTTCTCCCGGATGAGGTCGGACATTTCGCCGACGCCGGCGGTGAAGACGACCGCGTCGGCCCCGCCGATGGCGGCCATGTAGGCGCCGATGTACTTCTTGATCCGGTACGCTTCAAGCTCGACGGCCAGGGCCGCCCGGGCGTCGCCCGCTTCGGCCGCGTTTTGGACGTCGCGGCGGTCGGTGTACTTGCCCGTGATCCCCAGGAGTCCCGACTTCTTGTTCAGAAGGTCGTTCATCTTGGACGGGGCGATGTTTTCCTTCTCCATCATCATCAGGTCGATGGCCGCGTCGTGGTCGCCCGAGCGGGTGCCCATGACCAGGCCTTCCAAGGGCGTCAGGCCCATGGACGTGTCATAGGAGACGCCGTTTTTAATGGCATTGGCGCTGACGCCGTTTCCGATATGAAGGCAGATGAGGTTGGTCTTGAAGGGGTCCTTGCCCAAAAGCAACGCCGCCCGCTTGGCCACATAAAGGAACGAGGTGCCGTGGAAGCCGTAGCGGCGGACGCTGTATTTCTCGTACCACTCATAGGGCAGGGCGTACATGTAGGCGTGGGCCGGCATGGTCTGGTGCCAGGCCGTATCCATGATGGCCATGTGGGGGATGCCCGGCAGGACTTCCATGGCCGCTTCGATGCCCAGGACGTTGGGCGGATTGTGGAGCGGTGCCAGGCTGTAGAGGCTCTTGAACGTCTCGAGGGAGTCAGCGTCGATGATGACGGACTTTTTGAATTTCTCGCCGCCGTGGACAACCCGGTGGCCGACGGCCGAGATCTTCTTCAGGTCGTCCAGCACCCCGACTTTCGGGTCGAGGAGGGTGTCGATGATGAGCTTGAGGGCGTCTTTGTGGTTGGCGCAGTCGTGATCGAACTTGATCGGTTCGCGGCCGAGACCGGCTTGCTGGATGAAGCTCTTGCCGATGCCGACGCGCTCGACGATCCCGGTGGCCAAGGTTTCTTTTTTGTCGTAGTCGTAGAGGCGGTACTTGGCCGACGAACTGCCGCAATTCAAGGAAAGGACGATCATGGGATTCTCCTGTCTGTTCTCAGTCTATGCGTGACCGCTCACAGGCCGGAGGCCTGAACGGCGGTGATGGCCGTGAGATGGACGATGTCCTCGACGGAGCAGCCGCGGGACAGGTCGTTGACCGGCTTGGCGATGCCCTGGAGGATCGGGCCGATGGCCTGGGCCTTGGCCAGCCGCTCGACGAGCTTGTAGGCGATGTTGCCGGACTGGAGGTCGGGGAACACGAGGACGTTGGCCTGGCCGGCGATCTTGGAATCGGGGGCCTTGGACTTGCCGATCTTCGGGATGATGGCCGCGTCGGCCTGCATTTCGCCGTCGATCTTGAGGCCTGGGGCCATTTCTTTGGCGATAGCCGTGGCTTTCTTGACCTTGTCGACGAGCTCGTGCTTGGCGCTGCCGTAGGTGGAGAAGGAGAGCATGGCTACCTTGGGGTCCATGCCGCAAAGGACCCGGCCGGTCTCGGCCGAGGCGATGGCGATCTGGGCCAGCTCGGCGTCGGTCGGGGCGGGCATGACCGCGCAGTCGGCGAAGATGAACATGCCCTTATCGCCGTATTCGCAATCGGGGACGATCATGATGAAGGAGCTGCTGACAATCTTGATCCCGGGCTTGGTCTTGATGATCTGGAGGGCCGGCTTGATGGTATCGCCGGTTGAGTGGAGCGCGCCGGAGACGAGGCCGTCGACTTCGCCCTTGTGGAGCATCATGGTCCCGTAGAAGACGGGGTCAGCCATGAGCTTGCGGGCGATCTCCGGGGTTACGCCTTTTTCCTTCCGGGCCTCGTAGTAGGCCTGGGCGTATTCCTCGAACTTCGGGGATTTGGCCGGGTCGATCGAGGGGATGCCGGTCACGTCGACACCCTGTTCCTTGGCCACGGCTTCGATCTTTTCCCGGTTTCCGACCAGGACGACCTGGGCCAGCTTTTCCTTGAGAATTTGAACCGCGGCCTTGATCGTCCGGGGCTCTTCGCCTTCGGGCAGGACGATGCGGCGCGGATTCGCTTTGGCTTTTTCCTTGAGTTGTTCGAGTAATGTCATGAATAATTCCTCCAGAAACGGTTTCCCTTTGCGCTTATGAAGTCGTTATAAAGCAAGGGTTTGGAAGGGGTATTTTGCCTTTCCCCGCCTGAAAAGTCAAGAAATGCACCGATTGGGGTCCGACCCCAATAGAGTTTTCTTATTTAGCGGCCAGATCCATGACGGAGAGGGGAGCGGCCGGTCCGCCTCGGCCGATATAGCGAAGGAAAACGCCGTCCGATTCTCGGTACCAGTAATCGCCGTGCCAGAGAAGGGCCTTCAATCCGGACGGCGTAAGGCGCACGTGGCGGGCGGTTTCGGCTCGCCCCCCGATCCGGATCGTTTCCGTGGCCTTGATTTCCGCGGCGAGCTTGGTGATGCTCATGGCCACGGGGCCGGATGTTCCGATGGACCAGAATTTGACCTGCTTTCCCCCGGCGGAGGCGAAGGATTCCAACCCGAACTGAAAAGCTTGATTCCACGGGAGCGAGCCGGCATTGAATTCCTTGCGGATGGCTTCGCCCTTGTGAAGACCGGTAAGGATGATTTTCTCCCCATCCCGGACCGCCCGGATATCGGTTTTTTCTCCCGGCCGAATAAAAGTCCAGGCAATCGTCGCTTCGGATTCATCCAGGGTATAAACTTGGGTTTCAGCCGGAGCTCCTTCCCCGGCGGTCGCGGTGATGATCCACCCCGAGGAGACGGCTTCTTTAACGACGTTGAGGACGAGGATTTTTTGGCCGGTTTTTTCCTTATAAATCCGGGTTTCGGCTGAAACGCCGAGACAACAGGTCAGAACCAGCGGAAGGAAAAGAAATTTTTTCATGATCCTGAGGCCGCGATCATAACGAACGTCCGCCGGGAGATCAAGTTTCATTATGATTGTGAGCCGCCTCCGGAAGATTTAGAATAGGCTCGTTCCACACTTCCCGGAGGAGGCCGACTGATGAAACGACCCGTTTCTTTATTCCTGACGGTTTTCGCCACGTTCTGCGCCCTCGGCCTCCCTTCCTTCGCCCAAAACGAGCCGTATGTCGTTCACGATACGAAACCGGTCATCATGGCCGGGCCGTATCTCTCCTCGCTCTCCGAAACGGGGGCGACGATCGTCTGGCTCACCGACACCCCCTGTCATGTCAAGGTCGTCTATGGGTCCAAGGGTGGGCCGTTGAACCGGGAGGCGGACAACGCCGCTCACGGCTTTTTACCCATCGGCCTGCTCCATGCCGTCCACCTCGAAGGGCTTGAACCGGGACACACCTATGCCTACAAGGCCGTCGCTACCCGGGTCGTCAAGATGAAGGCTTACTGGCCGGAGAAGGGGCTGGCGGCCGAAAGCCCGGAGCGGGCGTTCACGACATTTGACCGTTCGAAAACCGAAGTCGCCTTCAGCGCCATCGCCGACACCCACGAGGATACAGCCCGGGTGAGCGATTTGCTGAAAGCCGTGGATTGGGCCAAGACCGATTTTCTCGTTCACCTCGGCGATGCCTTTCACGGCTTGGAAAGCGAGGACCAGCTTCTCAACCGCTGGCTCGGGCCGGCCGACAAGGCCTTGGCCGGAGCCAAGCTGATAATGTTCCTTCGCGGCAATCATGAAATGCGGGGTGCGTTCGCCCGGCGGCTTTTTGAATATTTTCCTACGCCGGAAGGCCGGTTTTACTATACCCGCGAACATGGCCCGCTCCACTTGATCATCCTGGACACCGGCGAGGACAAGGCTGATGAAACGAATGTCTACGCCGGACTCAACAAGCTCGAGGAATACCGGGCAAAAGAGTTTGACTGGCTCACGCAACATCTCGCTACAGATAAAAGGGCGGCCGAAGCGCCGTTCCGGGTTATCCTCCTCCATCAGCCCAACTGGGGCTGGGTTCGGGGCCGCGGTGCGGAGTGGACTGCCCTGGCCAACAAGGGAAAAATCGATTTGGTCATCGGCGGCCATTTCCACCGGCTGATGACGATCAAGCCCGGGACGGAAGGCAACGATTTCCCGATACTGGCCCTGGGCCAGGACCAGATCGCCCGGGTCGAGGCGACGCGGACCGAGCTCCGGGTCACCGTCACCGGGAAGGATGGCAAGGTACTCGAAACCCTCTCGATCAAGCCCCGGCGGTGATTGTCTGGGGTCGGACCTCAGCATCTTGTTTTTTTTTAACGGGATATAAATGGTTGTATGAAAGCCGCCCTGGCGGAAATCAAGCTAAATATTTAATTATAAATCAGATACTGAGGTCCGACCCCAGTATCTATTAGTCTTCTATTCCCCGGCGGGCGGGGACGCCGATATCGAAATAGTGTTTGACCGGCTTCATTTCGGTCACCAGGCCGGCCCGTTTCACGAGGGCTGCCGGGGCCCGGCGGCCGGTCAGAATGAGCTCGACCGACGGCGGTTTTTGATCGATCAAGGCGAGAACATCGGCGATATCCAGAAGGCTGAAATGAAGGGCAACGTTGACCTCGTCAAGGACGACGAGGTCGTAGCGGCCGGAGAGCATGGCCTTCCGGCAGAGATTCAGCCCGTGTTTGGCCAACCGTACGTCTTCCGGGTTCGGGCGGCCTTTAAGGCGAATCAACCCGGGTCGGCCGAACAGCTCGAACGTGATAAGGCCCCCGAGTTTTTTCGCCGCGGCCCGCTCTCCCGACGGCCGGGCTTTCATGAATTGGCCGAAAAAGGTCCGGTATCCCCGCCCCGCGGCCCGAAAGGCCAGCCCCAAGGCGGCCGTCGTCTTTCCCTTCCCGTCGCCGGTGTAGATCTGGATTTGGCCCTTAAGCGCGGGCGGTCTTTTTTTCATTTTCATCGTGAGCCTGATCTTTGCCGATTTTACCATACTTGCTATATCTCCAGTTCCGCCTTATATTGAAATTGCCGGCGTGCCTTTCCGTCAATCACCCGCATTCCCCAACAAGGAGTTTTCCATGGGCAAGAACATTCACCTGACCAAAACGGATTATGATAAGTTGATGGCCCTGGTTACCGTCGAAGTGACGGGGGCGGACCCCGACCGTGCCTTGCTCAAGGATCTCAGAACGGAAGTGGAACGGGCCATTATCGTCGACTCTAAAGAAATCGACCCCGATATCGTGACGATGAATTCGAAAGTCCGGATCCAGGACCTCGATTCCGGAGAAGAAAACGAATACACCCTCGTCTACCCCATGGCCGAGGATTTCAGCCAGGGAAAAATTTCCGTCCTGGTCCCCCTGGGGACGGCCCTGCTCGGATTCCGCAAGGGCGACGTCGTCGAATGGAAAATTCCGGGCGGCCTCCGGCGGATCAAGATTAAGAAGGTCCTCTACCAGCCGGAAGCGGCCGGCGATTTCAACGCCTAGCGTCGGCTACCCGATCGACTTGGCCAAGGCGCCCCATTTCTTGTCTAACCGAAAGCCGCGACGGAGGAAGAAGCCCGGCAGATAGAAGTGGGTCAGGACGGTCTTATAGCCCTGGCCGGCCATTCGCCCGCAGAACTCGTCCACAACCGCGCCTCCCAGGCCGCTTGACTTGAGCCGGGAGGTGACCGCGACAGCATCGATGAAGACCGCCGAGCGGGACATGATCCGGTAGCACAGCCCGCCCACGATCCGGTCCTGGTCGTCTTGAAGGACGAAGTGGCGGTCCTGCTGAGAAATGACCTTGGGGAAGTTTTCCTTGTAGAAGAGCCGGTAGAGGCGGCCGATGTCGACCGGATCGGTCGTTTCGCTGAACGTGTAGGTTTCGCCCCGGTTGTCGAGGAGGAAGCTCCGGACGACGACCCGTTCCGCGCCCTCCTCGCCTTCGATGACGACATCCAGGCGGCGGTCCGGATCGAGATGGGGAAAGATCATCCGGCTGAAAACGGTCCGGTCGCGCTCGTCGTCGAGAGCGGCCTGGAGATCGGAAATCTCGACGAAGCGGACGGCCGGAGCTTTCGGATTTTCGGCCATCAGGCCGAGGAGGCGGTCGAAGAGGGCTTCCGCTTTTTCGCTTTTTCCGGCGAAATAGGTCTGCCGGTAAAGGTGATAGCGGACGATCTCGGGGAAGCGGCTCAGGTCGTATTTCCGGTGGAGGTCGAGGACTTTCCGTTCCCGGTCCTTCGAATCCGCCGTCGGATTGGCCGCCTCCCATTCCTGGTAAGCCCGGACGGCGCTGAGTCCGGGAAGGGGGATCTGGTAGCTTTTGTCGAAGCGCGTCCGATACTCGGAAAGGAGCCGGGGCAGCTCCGCGTCACCGGCCGCGGCGGGCGGGGCGGCCTCGAGGTCGGCTTGGAGACGGGCGAAAAAGGCGCCCGCCTCATCCCGGCCCAGGGCGTCGTAGCAGGCGTCGAAGATCCATTCGCGCTCGAGCTGTTCCCCGATCCAGGGATAATCGGCCGCGGCCCGGCGATAAAAATGGTCGACGATCGGCCGGACGAGCGAGAGCGTGTTTCGGAAGGGCGTCCAATCCTCGAGGCCGACGATGACCGTATCGTCCCGGTAATCGAGTTCGGGGACGACGACGTTGGCCGGCGAGACGGGGCCGGGGACTATCCGACGGCCGCTCATTTTCCAGGCCCGGAAGAAAACGGACATGGCCTCGATATAGAGCTTCCGCCAGACCGCCGTCTCGGGCGGCGGCGACCCTGCGGCTCTTCGGCCGGCGAAATCGCGGATCTTTTCCCAGACGGTCAATTCACCGATAAACCGCCGGGAAACGGCGCCTTCTTTCGGTCGGATGGCTCCCAGCGGGGAGAACAAGCGGACTTCCCCGGGGTGATCGGCCAGGGTTGCCGACCATAAAATCGCTTGCCGCTCCTTCTCGGTCCAGGGCCGGCCCTTCAATCGAAGCTTCAAGCCGTAGGATCGGCCGGACGAAGCGTTCAGGCTGACCCGGTAATCCGGCCCGGGAGTGGACGAGGGAATCCGGGAAATCCAGATCCCGCCGGCGGGAAAGTCTTTCGGGTCGAAATCCTCCTGCCCGAAGGCCAGCCGGATGGATTCGTTAAGGAAGGGCGTCCCGATCAGGAGCTTCTTCAGCCGGCGGATTTCAGACGGAGCGATTCCCTCCTCGAAAACCAGCCGGTCTTCCTTCTTGAGTAAACGGGCGCGTCTCTTTCCCCCGTCTTTTTCCATGTCCCGCTCCAGCCGGGCCAGGTGCGCTTCGGCCGCGGCGGCCAGGCGCGGATCGGCGGTATGAAGAGCCCAAGCCGAAAGCTCCGCCCGCACCGGGACGAAAAATTCGGGATGGACGCGGGCCATATCCGCGAACAGTTGGAGGATCCGCTCGAACTGAAGCCGGGTGACCGGGCTTGCCGGCCAGGCCATCGTTTCCCGGTAGGCGATCATCCGCCGGCGGAGGGAGTCGAGGCGGCCCTTGCCCATCTTGGCCGAAACGATTTCCTCGATGCTCCGGGCGTTGAGAAACGGTTTCCCGGAATGGACGAAGGCCGGCAGGAGGCGGCTGTAATCGACGTTGGGATTATCCAGGAGCAGGAGCCGGTAGGCCCAGCAGCGGACGTTTTCATTCGGATGGCCGGACAAGGACCGAAGCCGGCTGCGGATGAGGCTTGCCATCCGGAGGTCGGGTTCCTGGAAATTCTTTTCGAGCTCGTCGAGGACTTTGATCTCGGGTTCCCGGGCTGAAAATAAAACCCGGGCCAAGATCTCGTGAAGACGGAGCAAGCGGGTGTCCCGGATATTTTCCGGCTTCCCCGTTTCGCTTTCTTCCTGAGCGCGGGGGCGACGGGCCGGAAGGATGACCCGGTCCGTTGCCGGTTCGAGGGGCAGGTCCCATCCCTCTTTGCAGGGAGAAAAGCGGACCAGGGCGGGATTTCCCGCCCAGAGGATCGGCTGCCGGGCAAAAAGCCCGAGGTCGACCACTTGTCCGCGAATTTCATATTCCAGGTCGCCGATCCGCCAGATCCCGGGCGCGGCCGCCGGCCGCAAGGGCAGGCGCAGCTTCCGGTTCCGGTCGAAGAGTCCCCGGGCGTCGCGGGCAATTTCGTCTTCGAGGATGCCCAGGTCGCGGAAGAACCACAGCGGGACCCGGACGGTGCCGCCGGGGCCGGGCAGGTCCAGGTACGGCTTGCGATACAGCTCCTCGATCCGTCCGGAAAAATTCTCTTCGATCTTTTTCCGGTTGTAGGAACCCTTGGGCGTGACTTCGCCCCAGGCGGCATCGAAGTCCCGGTCGATCACCGCGAAGTTGACGACCCGCTCGTAGGGAGCCAGGTCGGCGTTGGCCGCGGTCACGATCCGCCGGTAATATTCCCGGCCGTTATCGGCGGCCAGGGCCGCGGCCAGAACGGCGTCGCCCCGGTCGGGGACGATGAAGAGGGCGTTGGTGGGCCGGCCGTCGCCGACGAGAAAGGTCCGCTTGATGCCGGGAACGCCGATGAACTTGTCCTCGACCTTGCGCGGGGCGATGGTCTGTCCCCGGTTGTTTTTGTAGATGTCTTTGATCCGGTCGACGATCTGGTAATAGCCGTTGGCCATTTTCCGGAAGATGTCTCCGGTCCGCAGCCAGTAATCGGTTTCCGGGTTTTCGGGGAAGGGAATGAGGTCGCCCGGCTTTTTGTCCTCAAGGTAAGGGGCGATGTAATGGCCGGAGGCCTGGAGCTCGTCATCCGGGCCGAGCCGGAGCCGGACGCCGGGCAGAGGAAGGCCGTGGGTATTGTCGACGTAATGGCCCGGCGGCGTCATGGTGATCCCGCCCGTCCCCTCGGTCATGCCGAATCCGCTGCAGACGTGGATTCCGGCCTGCTCGAAGAAGCGGAAGACCCGCGGGTCCAGGTATCCGGCCGCGGACAAACCCCAGCGCAACCGTTGCCCGACGATCGAGCGGATGACGCCCCGATGATCGCCCCCCGAAGTGTCCTCAAGCTTTTCCAGGCAGCGCTCGTAAAGCTGGGTCCAGCGGACGGGAACGCTGATGAAGCCGGTCGGATTGACCTTGGGGAAGAGGGTGAACAGCGTTTCGGCCGAGGGATTTCCGGCGAAGACATAGGTGCCGCGCCAATAGATCGCTCCCAGCATTTCGAAGTAGCGGCCGAAGGTATGGTAGAGCGGGAGGAAGCTCAGAAAGACCTCGTCGTCGCCGACGTCGGGAAGGGCGGCCGCCCGGGCGAACCGCTTGGTCGTCAGGTTGTAATTCGAGAACGAGACGCCCTTTGGCCGGCCCGTGGAGCCGGAGGTGAACATCACGGTGCAGACTTCGTTGACCGTCCGGCGGCGCCGGGCCGAAAGCCGCGCTTCGAGGTGTCGGGGCGGCTGGCGCTTGACGTATTCGAGGAGGACACCGTCGCCGGCCCTCTCGGGCTTCCCGGACGGGGCAACGATGAGAATGCGGAAAGTCCGGGCCGTCCGGCGGCGCACGTCGGCCAGGATTTTCCGCCGGTCTTCCCGGTCTGTCACGGCGATCGTGATCCCAAGGGCGTTGAAGATCTCGACGAGATTGTCGACGTTGAAATGGGAGTTGATCGGCGTATCCAGGACGTCGTAGAAGAGACAGGCGAGGTCGACGGCGGCGCATTCGACATTATTCTCGGCGTAGACGGCGACCCGGGGTTCCGTCCCGTCTTCTTCCCCCATGGCGTAAAACGCTCCGGCCAGCTCCTGCAAGCGCCGGCCGACTTGCTCGTAGGTCCACTGGACCGGTTCGGCTGAGGACATGTCCTGGAACAGGATTTTCCCCGGGTTTTCCCGAACCCGGCTTTCGAACATGTCCAGAAGGGAATATCCGGACAGGCGGATCATGGCAAAAGCGGTTTCGGCCCAACGGTTGAGGAGCGCGGGCTCGCCCAAGGCTTGGAGGAACGGGCGGGTCGATGTCAGATCAAGGTACTCGCGGCCGGAGGCCGCGGTGGCCTGGGGATTTGAAGAGATCAGCTTCTCGGCGGTTCCGAGAATTTCCCGGGCCGATGAAGGGGAGGGGAGTCCGGCCCGGAGGGACATCCAAGGACGACGCATGAAAGTATTATACTCTCCGATTGAATCATTTTCCATGTTTTATTTGTAAAGGTCCAGACCAATTAAAAAAAGCCCTTGACAAGCCATTGGGAAAGGTCTATATAAGGAATAGTCCAATATAAAATGGAATAGACCATGGGAGGAAAAATGGAAAAAATAAGGTTGGATAAAAGCCCATCCGCTCCTCCGGCTTATCAACAGATCATTACCTTTTTTGACCAGCAAATTAAAAACCACCTTCTTCGTTCCGGCGAAAAGCTGCCGCCGGAGCGGGAACTGGCCGAGGAAATCGGGATCGCCCGGGGAACAGTCAAACGGGCCTACGAAGAGCTCGTCCGCCGCGGGCTTGTCGAGGCCTTCTCCGGCCGCGGCTCGTTCGTCGCTGCCGAAGCGGTCGCTCCGGTCGAAGACCGGAAGGACAAGGCCATCCGGCTGATCGACCAGTTGCTGGATCAGCTCAGCCGCCTCAAGTTCTCCGCCCAGGACATCCGGATGTTCTTCGATCTCCGGTTGCTGGGCCGCGAGGACAGTCTGCGGAACCTCTCCGTGGCCGCGGTCGACTGCAATCCCGAAACCCTGAAAATCTTCGAGCGCCAATTCCTCCTGATCCCCAACGTCAATTTGGCCCGGATCGACCTGGACGACCTGTTCGAGGACCCCGGGGCCGCTTCGCGGCTCGAAGTCTTCGACCTCGTCCTGACCACGACGACGCATTTTCAGGAGTTGGGCGACCGCTTCCCCGAGATCCGGGACAAGGCCGTCCAGGTGGCGGTGGCCCCGACCCGGACGTCCATCGTCAGTCTCGCCCGGCTGACGCCGGCCCAGCGGATCGGCATCCTCAGCGAATCGAAACGGTTCCAGGCGATCATCTTGGACCACCTCCGGACCTTCGACATCCCGGCCTCGAGCGTCCAGACGCTGTTCGTCACCCAGCTGGACCGCCTAGACGATTTCATCGCGTCGCTCGACGCGGTCATCGTCCCGGCCGGCTATTCCCTTCAGAAAAACCGCGAGCACTTGGCTGCCCTCCAGGCTTTCACCGAGCGGGGCGGCATCATCATCCCCTTCGATTACCAGATCGAACGCGGCTCGCTCCTCCACGTCGAGGAACGGCTGCGGTCTCTTCTGGACGAGGAAAAAAGGAACGGCCGATGAATCCCTCCCAGATCGTTCTCGGCGTCATCGGGGCCGACTGCCATTCGGTCGGAAACAAGATCCTCGACGCCTACTTTACCGATGCCGGATTCCGAGTGACGAACCTCGGCGTGATGGTCAGCCAAGACGAATTCATCGACGCGGCCGTCGAGACGGACGCCGCGGCCATTCTCGTCTCCTCGCTCTACGGCCACGGCGAGATCGACTGCGAAGGTCTCCGGGCCAAATGCGTCGAACGCGGGCTGGACGACATCCTCCTCTACGTTGGCGGGAACCTGGTGGTCGGGAAGACTCCCTTCGCCGATATCGAAAAGAAGTTTATGGACATGGGTTTCAACCGCGTCTTCGGACCCCGGGTCGACCTGGCCGAAGTCGTCACCCTCCTCCGGTCGGACATAGCGAAAACAGGACGCAAATGACCTCTTCCGCCTTCGCCTCGGTCGACATCGGGTCGACGTACACCAAGGGTGCCGTGTTCGCCCTGGAGGCGGGGGTCTTTCGTTTGATGGCCCGGGCGGAAACGCCGACGACCGTCGACAACCTGGCCGAGGGCTTCGGGCGAGTCCGCAAAGAGCTGGCCGCCGGCCGCGGCTCCTCGGACGGCCTTCCCGTTTATCTAAGCTCTTCGGCCCGGGGCGGCCTGAAAATCGCCGCCCTCGGCTTGACAGCCGACTTGACCCTCTCGATCGCTCGAATGGCCGCTTATTCGGCCGGCGGCAAGGTCGTCCGGACCTACGCCTACGAGCTTTCGGCCGAGGAGATTTCGGACCTGGAGCGCCTCCGCCCGGACATCATCCTGTTTACCGGCGGAACCGACGGCGGGAATTCCGCGGTCGTCCTCCGCAACGCCGAGCGCCTGGGCCGCTCGGCAACCGAGGCGTTCATTCTTTATGCCGGAAACCGGAAAGTCCGGAGCGAGGTTCTCGCCCTTCTCGATAAAAAGGCGGTTGCGGCCACGGACAACGTCATGCCCGAAGTCGGAACGATCCAGATCGAGCCGGCCCGCGAAGTCATCCGGAAAATATTCCTCGAACGGATCGTCGACGGCAAAGGCCTGTCGACCGTCGTCCGGGAAATCGGCCGCGATCCCTGGCCCACGCCCCTGGCGGTGTTCGAGCTGGCCGGAAAGATCGGCGCCACCCAGCCGGGCTGGTCGGATTTCGGGATGATCGACATGGGCGGGGCGACGACGGATTTTTATTCCCACACCGAGGCCTTCACCGGCGGCGATTCGGTCCTCCTCCGCGGCCTCCATGAGCCCCTGCTCAAGCGGACGGTGGAGGGCGACCTGGGCCTGCGCGTTTCGGCCGCAGCCCTTTGGGAATCGGAGCAGGCCTTCCTCACCTCGCGGCTTTCAACCCTTGGCTTCCCGGCCGAGGCCTTTGATTCTTATATCCACTCGGTCTCGGCAACCCCTGAGTCGAGACCGGAAAACCCCACGGAAGAAGAGTTCGACGCGGTGATGGCGGCTGCCTGTGTTCGGGCGGCCGCCCTTCGTCACGCCGGGACGCTGAGCAAAGTCTATACGCCCCAGGGCGGTTTCTACGTCCAGCGGGGCAAGGACCTCCGCCGCCTCAACCGCTTGGTCGGGACGGGCGGATACCTATCCCGGTCGGAAAGCGCCTCGCTGCTTCTCGAAGCCTGCGCTCCCCAAAGCGCCGACGTCGACTCCCAACCCCTGCTCCCCGTTTCCCCCGACGCCTATGCCGACGAGGGATATCTCATCCCCTTGCTGGCGAACCTGGCGGGGGATTTTCCGCAAGAGGCCGCCCGGACGGCCGTCGGCGGGCTCCGGAAGCTCTCCGAGCCCGCATCATCCGGAAAAGGATAAGCCCATGCGATTCGAACCGATGGCTTGGAAAGACTTCCTGGCTCAACGGAAAGCGGTTCTCGAGACCTGGCCGACCGGAAAAAATGTCGACCTGGATGAAGGCCTCCGCTATCAGCGGGGTATTCCCGAAGCGAAAAATTTCGCCCGGGCGATGAGCAAGGCCAAGGCCGGCCGCAAGACCCTTATCCAACCGCGCGCCGGCGTCGCCCTGATCGACGACCATATCCGGTTGCTGCGCTTCCTGGAAACCGAAGGCACGGCCGATCTCCTTCCGACGACGATCGATGCCTACACCCGGCAGAACCGGTACGCGGAAGCGGCTGTCGGCATCGAGAAATCGACGGCCGCCGGGCATTCGTTACTGAACGGCTTCCCGGCCGTCAACCACGGCCTGGCCGGCTGCCGCCGGGTGACGGAAGCGGTGACCAAGCCGATCCAGGTCAGGCATGGAACGCCCGACGCCCGGTTGTTGGCCGAAATCTCCCTGGCCGGCGGCTTCACCAGCTACGAAGGCGGCGGGATCTCCTACAACATCCCGTACGCCAAGAAAGTCGAGCTCGGCGATTCTCTCCGGGCTTGGCGCTATGTCGACCGGCTGGTCGGCCATTACGAAGAAAACGGCATCTCCATCAACCGCGAGCCCTTCGGCCCGCTGACCGGGACACTGCTCCCGCCGTTCATCGGCCATACCGTCGCCATCCTCGAAGGGCTTCTGGCTCTCGAGCAGGGCGTCAAGTCCATCACCCTCGGCTACGGCCAAGGCGGGAATGTCCTCCAGGATTTGGCCGCGCTGGCCTCGCTCCGGGAGCTGGCCGAGGAATATTTCGCCCAGGCCGGCTTCAAGGACTACGACCTGACCATTGTCTTTCACCAGTGGATGGGCGGGTTCCCCGAGGACGAGGCCAAGGCCTTCGCCGTCATCTCTCTCGGGTCGTTCGTGGCGGCCGCGGCCGAAGTGGAAAAAATCATCGTCAAGTCGCCCCACGAAGCCATGGGCATTCCGACCAAGGAGGCCAACGCGTCCGGCCTCAAGGCAACCCGCCAAATCCTGTCGATGCTGACCGACCAGAAAATCTGCGCCGACAACGATATCATCCGCCGGGAAAAAGACCTTATCCGGAACGAAGTTCGCTGCCTGATGGAGGCCGTGGAAAGCGCCTCGGGCGGCGACCCGATCCAGGGGATCTGCCGGGCGTTCGCCGGCGGCCTGCTCGACGTTCCGTTCGCTCCCAGTATCTACAACCGCGGCCGGGTGCTTCCGGCCCGCGACAACGAAGGATTCATCCGGCTCTTTGCCAAGGGGAACCTGCCCCTGACCGATGAGATCATGACGTTCCATAAGGACCGGCTGGCCGAGCGAGCCAAGGCCGAGGGCCGGGCGGTCACCTTCCAGATGGTGACCGACGACATCTACGCCATCAGCAAAAGCAAATTGATCGGGAGGCCGAAATGAAAATAACCAAAGCGTTGTTCGTGCCCGGGTCGTCCGCCTTCTATTTCGACGACCAGCGGGCGATCAAGGACGGAGCCGGCCACGACGGGTTCTTCTACACCGGGGCGCCGGCCACACCGCATTTTAAAACCGTCCGGATCGCCGGGGAGACCGTTTCCATCCTGCTTCTTCTGGAGGACGGGAGTGTGGCCGCCGGCGATTGCGCCGCCGTCCAGTATTCCGGGGCCGGCGGCCGTGACCCGCTCTTTCTGGCGGCTGATTACCTGCCGCTTCTCCAAAACCGCATCCGCCCGCTCCTGGAAGGCCGGACCATCAAACCGTTCCGGGAAATGGCCGCCGAGCTGGAGAATCTCGAATTCGACGGCCGGCGCCTCCATACCGCGGTCCGGTATGGGCTGTCTCAAGCCCTGCTCCAAGCCCGGGCCCTGGATCGAAAAAAGCTCATGGCCGAGGTGGTCTGCGAGGAGTACAATCTTCCGGTCATCGCCGAGCCCGTTCCCATCTTCGGCCAGACCGGAGACGACCGGTATAACAACGCCGACAAGATGATCCTCAAGGGCGTCGATGTCCTGCCCCATGCCCTCATCAATAATGTCGACGAGAAGCTCGGCCGGAACGGCGAGCTTCTCCGCGAATACATCCGCTGGCTGTCTCAGCGGATCCGGGATTTCCGTCCCGATCCGGCTTATCGCCCGTCGCTGCATATCGATGTTTACGGCACGATCGGCCTGATCTATAACATGAATACCGGCAAGGTGGCCGATTACTTGGCCTCCCTCGAAGCCGACGCCGGCGAATTCCCGTTGTACATCGAGGGCCCGGTCGATGCCGAAGAAAAGCCCCTTCAGATCGAGCTTCTCGGCAAGATCCGGGAAAACCTCCGGCGCCGCGGATCCTCGGTCAAGATCGTCGCCGACGAATGGTGCAATACGTTCGAGGACGTCCGGGACTTCACCGACGCCGCCTGCTGCGACATGGTCCAGATCAAGACCCCCGACCTGGGAGGGATTCAGAACACGATCGAAAGCGTCCTCTACTGCCGGACGCACGGCATGGAGGCCTATCAGGGCGGCACCTGCAACGAGTCCGATGTCTCGGCCCGGGCTTGCGTCCACACGGCCGTGGCCGCTCGAGCCGAACGGCTCCTGGCCAAACCCGGGATGGGTTTTGACGAGGGCTTCATGATCGTCCGCAACGAAATGGAACGCATCCTGGCGGTTCTGAAATCCCGCCGGGGAGGAGAATAACCATGGCCGCCCGCCAAAAAGAATTCCGCGTCCTGTCGACGACCGCCATCCTCGGCTACGGCTTCCCGGAAAAATCGTTCCGGGCCGGCCTGGCCAGAAAGCCGCATCTGATCGGCGTCGACGCCGGCTCGACCGACCCCGGCCCGTATTATCTCGGGGCGGGAAAGGCCTTCACCAACCGCTCGGGAGTGAAGCGGGACCTGCGTTTCATGCTGACCGCCGGCGTGCGGCGGGGCATCCCCGTCGTCATCGGCACGGGCGGCGGAAGCGGCGCCCGGCCTCACGTCGACTGGTGCGAAGAGATCATCCGGGAGATCGCCCGGGAAGAGAAGCTGTCCTTCAAGATGGCCATCATCTACGCCGACATCCCGAAGGCCCGCGTCCGGAAACATCTCCGCAAGGGCGAGATCGTTCCCCTGGCTTTTGTCCCGCCGCTGACCGAGGAAATCCTGGAGGAATCGGTGAACGTCGTCGCCCAGATGGGCGTCGAGCCGATTCAAAAAGCGCTCCAGGCCGGCTGCCAGGTCGTCCTGGCCGGCCGGTGCTATGACCCGGCGGTCTTTGCCGCTTTTCCGATCATGTTGGGATTCGACGAAGGGCTGGCCCTCCACATGGGCAAGATCCTCGAATGCGCGGCCATCGCCGCCACTCCGGGCTCGGGCGCCGATTGCGCTTTCGGAACCCTCCGCGAAAATTCCTTCATCCTGGAAGCGCTCAATCCGGCCAGGAAATTCACGCCCGAATCCACGGCCGCCCACACCCTCTACGAAAAAACGGATCCTTATCATCTTCCCGGCCCTGGCGGGGAGCTGGACTTGACCGGCTGCACGTTCACCGCCCTTCCCGGCGGCCGGGTCGAAGTCCGGGGCAGCCGTCACGTCCCGACGCCGAAGTATTACGTCAAGCTTGAAGGCGTCCGGCGGGCGGGATTCCGGACGGTGTCCATCGCCGGCACCCGCGACCCGATCATGATCAAGCAGATCGACGGCATCCTGGATGCGGTTACCGGCCAGGTCCGTGACATCCTCAAAGCCGAAAAGATCGACGGCCGGATTCAATTCCATGTCTACGGCAAGGATGGGGTCATGGGCGCCCTGGAGCCCGAGACCGAAGTCCGGAGCCACGAGCTCGGGATCGTCATCGAAGCCGTGGCCGACACGCCGGAAGCGGCCGATTCGCTCTGCAGCATCACCCGCTCGACCCTTCTCCATTACGGCTATCCCGGCCGGATCTCAACGGCCGGCAACCTGGCCTTTCCTTTTTCGCCCTCCGATGTCAGAATGGGGGAGATCTTCGAGTTTTCCGTTTACCACCTGATGCCGGTGACCGGCAGCGACTTGTTCCCGGTCAAGGTTGTCCGCGTTTGAGGCGAGGGAGCCGCACCATGAAACACAGCATTCTATCCGTGGCCAAAGTCATTCGGTCGAAGAACTCCGGCCCCTACGAGCTGACTCTGGATATCATCTTCAAGGACCGCGAGGGCTTCGAGCTCTTCAAGCGCAGGAACATCGTGACGAAGCGGAAGATCGCCGGCTTATACCGCTGCCGGATCGAGGACATCCTCAAGATCGTCTATTTCGAGCCGGCCAAGGCCCTCAAGATCACGATCAAGCGGCCGATCCCATCCGGCCATCCGGGCGAGACCGACATCTACGGCGCTCAGCAGCACGCGCCCTTGCTTGGTTTGACTTACTGAGGCGATTCCCAGGAGGGGGACATGATGAAGGCCAATCCGCAGCGGACGGTCCACCGGGAAACCCTCATCTATGCGACGTATTACGCCCCGCGCGGCCGCAACCGCCTGTATCTGGTCGCGGCCGAGCTGTCCCAGAAATACCTCACTCCGACCGACCTGGTGATCGGCGTCCTGGGATCTGAGGGCTCGGGCAAATCGACCCTGATCAAGGGCCTCTTTCCCGGCCTGGAACTGACCAATGACGACGAGGGAATCAACGTCCGCCCGACGCCGCTCATCGGCTTCGACCCCGAAGACGCGTTCTCCGGGCACACCTTCCACATCGACGTCCGCTATGAGCTGGCCTTCCACCAGAAATTCGAATTAGCCGAACTGATCCACAAGGCCGTGAGCCACGGCCGCCGGGTGATCATCGAGCACTTCGACCTCGTCTACCAGGCCCTCGGCTACAACGCCCAGGTCCTCTTCGGAATCGGGGAGGAGATCATCGTCGCCCGACCGACGGTCTTTGGCCCGTTCCCCCAAGCGATCAAGGAAATCGTCGACCGGACGATCAAATACCGTCTGATGGCCCATTCGGCCGAAGACATCACCTGCTCCATCCTGAAGCGGGAGTACCACTTCCCCTTCCCGCCGCTCCACTCCGATGTCCGGCAGGGATTTGTCCTCAACTTCACCCACCGGCCCAACATCGACCTCAAGGAGCTCGAGCGCAAGGTCAAGGACGTCATCGCCCAGAACGAGCCGATCGCCGCCTGCGGCGAAAACCGCATCCGCATCGGAAGACACACGATGCCCTGCACCGGGACCCGAACCCACGTCAAGTCGGCCGGGGAGATCGATCACTTCCGGCTCCTTCACGAATACCATTTCGACTCCCGGACCAAGGAGTATTACATCGTCGGCCTTGTCGGCCAGAAATCGTCGGCCGGGTTTGAGGAAATGATCGATATCGAAGATTACCTTCAGGGGTACGAAGAATGAGCGATTGGAAGCCGTTTTATCTTTTTCCGGAAGGCGCGAATCGGACGCGCTATCGCCTGGTTTCGAAACGTTTCGTCCGCCCGGTGAAATGCGCCGGGCGGGAGGCCTTGGCCGTTGACACCGTGGGTCTGGCCATGCTGGCCGCTGAGGCGTTCACCGACCTGGCGTTCTTCCTCCGGCCCGCTTTCCTGAAGCGGATCCGGGCGATCATTGACGATTCTCGGGCTTCGGACAACGACCGATTCGTCGCTGAAGCCATCCTGCGAAACGCGGCCATCGCCGCCGAGGGCGTTTTACCGCTCTGCCAGGACACCGGCTCGGCCCAGGTTATTGGATACAAGGGAAACCGGATTGTGACCGATGGACGGGACGAGGCGGCCCTCCGGTCCGGTCTCAGCGATGTCTACAAGCTACAGAATCTCCGCTATTCGCTGATGGCCCCGCTGACCGTCTTCGAGGAAGTCAACACCGGAACAAACCTTCCGGCCCAGATCGATCTCCAGGCAACAGAGGGATTGGAATACCATTTTTATTTCATGGCCAAGGGCGGCGGGTCGTCCAATAAAACCGCCCTGTTCCAGGAATCGAAGGCCCTGCTTGAGGAAAGCAAGCTGGAAGCGTTTTTGGCTGAAAAGGTTCGGGCCCTGGGCGTGGCGGCCTGCCCGCCGTATCGGATTGCCGTTGTCCTTGGCGGAATATCGCCCGAGATGACCATGAAAACGGTCAAGCTGGCTTCGGCCGGATTCCTGGATTCCCTCCCGAAGCGCGGCCGGAAAACCGGAACCGCCTTCCGCGACGAGGAGTGGGAGAGCCGGTTGGCCAAGATCGCCGAAGAAACCGGCCTGGGCGCCCAGTTTGGCGGACGGTTTTTGGCCCACGAGGTCCGGTTCATTCGGCTGCCGCGGCATGCCGGCTCGTGCCCGGTCGGGATCGGCGTGTCCTGCAACGCTGACCGCAACTGCCGGGGCAAGATCACGAAGGACGGACTGTTTCTGGAAAATCTGGAAAAGAATCCGGCCCGTTTATTGAAAGGGATTCCAAAGAGCGCCGGACCGGCCGGAGTCGCGATCGATCTGGACCGGCCGATCGAGGCCGTTCTTAAAGACTTTTCGACGCTTCCGGTCGGAACGATGGTGAAATTGTCCGGACCGCTGATCGTCGCCCGGGACATCGCCCATGCCCGTCTCTGGAAAATATTCAAGGAAACCGGGCGTATCCCCGACTACTTCAAAAATCATCCGATCTATTATGCCGGCCCGGCCAAAACCCCGCGGGGGATGGCCTCCGGGAGCTTCGGCCCGACGACCGCCCAGCGGATGGACGGATACCTCCCGGAGTTCATGAAAGCCGGAGCTTCGAAAATCACCTTGGGCAAAGGGAACCGCTCGCCCGCAGTCGTAGAGGCCTGCAAGGCCCATGGGGGATTCTTCCTCGGGACGATCGGCGGCGCCGCCGCGCTGATCGCTAAAGAGTACATCACCAAAAGCGAAGTGATCGATTTCGCCGACCTGGGAATGGAAGCCGTCCGCCGGATCGTCGTCAAGACCCTACCCGCCTTTATCATCTACGACGACAAGGGCGGGGATTTGTACCGAGGGTGAAAGACGAGCCGTCATTCTCTTGACATCCGTCTTTGAACGATTTAGCCTTTCACCAAGGTCTCGACACCGTGCGCCTGTTCGGCATCCGGCATCCATGGAATGGGGAGGGCGGAATGAAATCGATTAAAACGCGCGTCGGAATTGTCGCTTTCTTCTCGCTCATCGTGTTTTCGGCGGCGGCGCAACCCGGCCAACCGAGGGCGGGAAGACCGGTTTTCGCCTTCCTCCGCACCGCTTCGAACGGACGCCTGGCCGTCAGGATCGTTCCGCCGCTTGCCCCGCGCTACCCGGAAGGCGCGCCGGTCATCGTCGAGGTGCCGGAGTTTTTCTATCCCAAGAACGAATTCCTACGCCGGGACGAGGCAAGCTTAGTCGGCTTCGCTCATGTGAGTTTCCTTTGGCCGGGAATCGACGACAGGGCTTCCGGGTTGAAGAGCGAAGGGACGTACGATTTCGGCGGACCGGCCTGTATTGCGGCTCTCAGGGACGTCATTCTCTTCGTCACGGGGGAGATCCCGAATGAAGAGGGGAAGTTCATCGGCGATCTCGTCCCGGGACACGTGCTCACGGAGAATGTCGGGCTCTATGCTTTTTCGCACCCGGGGATCGCGGCCGTGAATGTCCTGGCCGTATCGGGAAAATCCATTCCCGGACTGAAGTATTTCGTCGGCCGGGAAAATCCGACGTCGGACGTGCTCCTTTCGGTCGAACTCGGCCATTGGGAGGGAGGGCCGCCCGGCGGGAGGTCCTCCCTGAATCCGCTGTACAGGTATCCCGAAAACTATGCGCCCGATTCGATCAAGCTCGATTATTCCGGCGTGAGGTGGCTCGTCGACCGGGCTCATCCGAGGGGCTGCCCCGTCTTCGGAGGCGAACCCGGATATGTTTCGGATAAGAATGTCCCCGTGATGTTCGGGAAGCGCTATTATTCGACCGCGCTCACGACCGCCCTGTTGGAAAACCGGGCGCTCTCGCTCGAGACCTGGCCTGCCGATGTCGCCACGCCGGAAGAATGCCGGCGCGACTGGCCTTCCCGGATCGCGGGGGCGAAATACGGCTTGATCAAGTCGTCCGCTCCCCATCTCAAGGTGATGCTGGTTTTCGCCCGCAATGACCATGTCCAACCGCAGCGGGACAAGCCCCATATCCATCAGGCCTACCAGGGATTCCGCGACGCGGCCGGATTGTGGGTGAGGCTCAATCCGGATCGGAACTACGTCCGGTCCGTGTTCGAGGCCTGGGGGGCGGGATTTCCGGATAACGACGCCTGCGCCGAACCGGCGGACTGGAATAGGATCGGCGATTGGGCCTACCCGAACTTGGAGGACCAGCGTCCGAACCCCGCCGTCCTGATACCGCTTGCGGCGTGGGCGGAAATGGCGGACAGGGTGAGGGAGAACAATTGGGAGAGAAACCTGGACGGGGTTTTAGGAGGAATCCGCGTCCCTGTTCCCGGGAGGAAAATCATTCGTTAGATGCCGCATAATTGACCGCGGAGGCTTGTCGAAATCCGCCTTCTCGGAATGATCGAGGCGCTTGTCCTTGCGCCACGTGGTTCGCCCGTGGGAAAATGAAAAAATACGGAGAATACATATGACCCTAAAGCGCGGAGCGATCCTGATGCTCGGATTGGCGGCCGGCATCGCGTGGTCGATGGCTGCGGTGGATGTTTCTCTATACGGCCAGGACGGCCAATCCCGCATCGAGATCCGGCTGGAACCCAAAGTCCCTGGCGACGGCGGCTCCCTCCGTTGGAGCCCGAAGGGCGAAAAGCTGACGTTGGCCGAGTCCTCCGGCGGATGGGAAACCTTTCTTAAACTCGGTCCGGCTGAAGCCTCCCCGGTCCGCATCCTTCTGGCGAAAAGCCCCGAGGCCGCTCATTTCGACACCTTGATCCTGGATCGAAACGGCAACGGCGACTTCGCCGATGAAACGCCGCTTACGACCAAGCCTTCGGAAACGCGGGGCAAGTTCTGGTCGTCTTTCGAGGCCGTGATCGAAGTCCCCGTCGTCGCTCCCGACGGCCGGGCCGTCCGCAACGCCTACCCGGTTAACTTTTGGCATGTCGAAGACCCGTCGGCGGAGACCCCGGAGAGGGTTCTGCGCTACAGCCGCGACGGCTGGATGGAAGGCGCTTTCCGGATCGGCGAAACGGGGGCCTTCGTCCTCCTGACCGAAAGCCTGATGGACGGCGTATTCGACCGCGGGGACGCCTGGTCCCTGGCCCCCGCGGCGGAGCATTCATCTCTGTTCGAATCCGATAATTCTGTTTCCTGCGCCGGACACGCCTGGCTGGGCGAAAAGGCCTGGCGGTTGGTCGAGATCCATCCTTCGGGACGGAAAATTGTGATTGAGCCGTTCAATCCCGGCTTGACCCGGGCCGAGGAGAAAGCCAAGGCCGACACCATGGCCGCTGACCGCAACGCGCCGCGCTCAGGGAAAAAGGTCGCTTTTGGACACGACTTCGAGGCCGCCGAGAAAGAAGCCCGAGCCCGCGGGGTGGCGCTGTTCATCGATTTCGAGACGACCTGGTGCGGGCCCTGCAAGGCCATGGACCAATGGGTTTACACGGCGGACGAAGTCGAAGAAGCGGCCGCTAAATTCATTTCGGTCAAGGTGGACGGCGACGTCCGACGGGACGTGGTCAAGCGCTTCGGCGTGGAGGCCTATCCGACTCTGGTCCTCGTCTCTCCGACGGGGAGCGTCCTGAAAAAGGCGATCGGCTATTCGAGCGTCAAGGAGACCGTGGCTTTTCTGGCTCTTGCAGAAAAAAAGGCGAAATAGCCGGTTATCGGCCGGGGCCGGGTTTAGGATAATATTTTCGTCTCAATTAACCTTGCTCGTTAATACGGCTTGTTCTATGGCATCCAGTTGCTCGCGCCAGTACCTTCGTTCACGCTCAACGACAAACTGGCCTGTCGTATCGATTTCAAGCGTGACCAGCACTTCGGTCTTTTGGTCAGGGCTCTCACCTAATTTAATGATTGCATTAACAGGGGATCCTTTTGCAGTTAAGGAAAGGAACTTGCCGCGTTGATAAGACAAAAGGTGAGGCTGTGAAATGCTTTGCTTGTAACCTGCAAATGCGAAATATGTTGCCAGCCTTTCGCGTATAATGTTTTCGTCGATTTCTGTCGTGATGTTTCGTTCTAGTTTCACGATGTCTCCTCATAATTAGGGTATGGCTATATTATTCTTGGCGCGCTAACGATCCGGTTCAAGCCTTCATGCAAATTATATCAAGAATTTCCGGAGATCTCCGGATAAATCCCTGCAAAGATCTCCCGGATTATCGCTCGAAGACGATATAGCCCGTCTCGGCCAGGAGGTTGAGATACGCCAAGGCCTTGTCGAGCGAAATATCGGTGTCGAGCTCGGCCGCGGCGTCGGCCGCGATTTCAGCAACGGTATTCCGGCCGTTGACGAAGTTGAGAAGCATCGAGGCCGCCATCCCCATCCCGAGAATGGTCTTGGCGGCGTCCGGGTGGTCCGTCATGTATTTCTGGTACGGCTCGAATCGGGACAGCGTCAGCTCTTTGCCCTTGACCGCGGGGGATATCGCCGGGATCTTGAGGGTGTCCTTTCCGGCGGCTGCCTTGGGCGCGGATGGCGCGGGCGTTCCGAGCGCCTTGGCCCGGACGGTTGCGTAGCCCAGGACCTGGTTTTTCAGCGCGGCGGAGTAGAGTTCCCACTGCTTCAGCCTGGCGGCCACGGCGGCCTTTGCCGCGGCGGATCCGGTTGAGATTCCGTCGATCGAGCCGATGGCTCCCATCTCGCGCTTGGCGGCGAAGCGGACCAGGTTCAGGGCCCGGGCCGTATCGGAGGACAAGCTTCCGGCCTCGGCCTGATCCAGCTTGGCGAAAGCCCGCGGCAGGTCGCGCTCGGCGACGCGCCTGTAGCCGAAGGCCGAGGCGGCATCGGCCAGGTCCGCCGCCCAGGCGTCGTCCAGCGCGGCCGCGACCCACCCCGTGGCGGCACCGATGAAAGCCACCCGTTTCATCTCGGTCGGATCGGCCTTGTCCGGAGTGTCCGTGTCGGCGTGATACCACTGGTCGGGCCAGGCGAAGAGCTCCACCGCGGGCACGGCGACCGCCGGAACGACGAAGCAGACGTGATCGCTTCCTCCGGTGGCCTTATGGATGTAGAAGCGAAAGGCGTCGCGCGAACCGTTCTTCTCCCACATGGGGACGGGGAAGTTTTGGCCGCGGTATCGGCCTCGCGGCCCATCGTTGAGATAGACGATGTCGTTGGTCCGCCAGACATAGTTCATCACCGAGGCGGCCAGGCCGTCGTAGAATGAGGGCAGGTGCCCGGGGCATTCGCTGAGCGTCAGCCAGGAATTGTTCTTGCGCAGGCTTTCGCTGACCATGTCCATGTTGATATTGACGGATAGTTTCTCGACCAGGCCCGGGTTGTGTTTGATGAATTCGTTGGTGCCTGAGATCTCATTGGGCCAGAGGAAGTGGAGGGTGCGGCGCGGCTGAGGCAGGGCTCCCGTCAGAATCAGCCGGTGCAAGGTCCGGAGGATCTCGAGCTGGATGGCGACGCCTCCCATCGAATCGTTGGCCCCGCGCTTGAGGTAGCCCTCGTAGAGGTGCGAGGTGAAGATCACCCCTTTTTTGTCCGGCTCCGTGCCGGGGATCCAGGCGTGAATCATCTCGAAGCGGTTGGGAAACTTTTCCACCCGGGCCGAGGCGCGCAGGACGACCTTGCGGTTGAGTTCTACGTCCTCTAGCAGCTCCGACCATTGCCGCCAGGAAACCGCCAACCCAAGCTTGAGGTTCGTCGCCTTGTCGAGCGAGACGCCCGAATAAATGACTTGGTCGGGATCGAGGTAGCGGTCCTGGGCGTTGAAGGTGATGACGGCGACGACCCCGGCCGCGTCGAGGGCCGAAGTCATGTCGGGGGTCAAGCTCCAAACCAGGGCCAGCTTGCCGCGCGTGGACTCGGTGGGTCCGGCGTCGCGCATCTTTTTGGCTTCCTCCGGCGTCAGCGCCGGGACGTAGATGAGTTCGCCGCTGACATCGGCCGTCTTGGAGCCGCGCGAGATGAGGGCGGCGTCGGCGCCGATTCGGCCCAGGAGCCGCTTCTCGGGCTCGAGAGTCCAGAGCTCTCCCTCCAATGGATAATCGAAGGTGTCGGAGGGCGCGGCCGGCGGATATTTGATCGCTTCGACGTTCGTAATGCCGTATGAGCGGACCAGGCGCTCGAGCTCGATTGTCTCCGACATGGTCTCGCGGAGTTCCTCGACGCCGCGCACCCAGGGCGCTCCGGCCAGCCGCATCAGATTGTTGAAGGCCATCTGGCCGGAGACTTCGTTCGCAATAAGGGTCAAGAGAGGTTGGGGGAGGGGCGTCTTGATTGCCGGGATGGGGCGCGCTTGGGCGCCGGGCTGGCTTTGGCCGTTTTGCCCGGAAGCGGACGGCGGAACCGCGGGCGGCGGGGATTGGGCTTGGCGGGCCAGGCCGCCGATGGACGTCAATAAGGCGGCAATCGCTATGAGAAGGACGATGCGGAGAACATTTGGATGACGAGCGGCGGTGGATTTCATGCCATAGAGTTTATCAGATTCTTTTCCCGGAAGGGATGGGCCGTCATTGGAGCGTCCCTTTTTCTCTTAGAACCGATAAATCCTTCAGGACTCTTCCTCTAACCCGGGCCGAGGGAATGCGCCGGGCCCATGCAGCGGCTTTGCGAAAGCTGAAATCATTCTTGAAATGAAGCTCGGGGAAATGACGATACTGCTTTTTTCGGTGGGCGGAAAGATAAAGGCAGTCTACCAGCGCTTTTTCCGGGGAAGCGATCAGGAATGAAGTCCGGCCGCGATACCAGTCGAAGCCGACGAAGAAGGGGGGCGTGATCCGATGAACGATATAATCCCCTAGTCGGGTTCGGATTGTCTTGGAGTGGGCCGTCGAGGCCAGAGTGATGACTTGGGGGATTTGTTCGATGATCCCGTGAAGATGAAGGGCGCTGAGGAAGGAGACGTAGCTCCGGTGGCCTGGAATGAGGTGAGGGGAGATGGTGAGAGGGGAAAGGCGTTGGTTGCCGACATCGGCCCACAACCCCCGACGCACTTTGAGGAGAAGGCCTTGGCGAGCAAGATAGGCCAGGCTTTGCGTCGTGGCCGATGATGATTTACCCGAAAGGGCGGCCATCTCGCGGGTTGTGAAGACCGGCCGCCGGATCTTCCGGACATACATGAATATCGGCTCTTTAGACATGGCGGGCCTCGAGGCTTTCCAGGTATTCCGCAACCTGAAGCCGAAGCTCGTCCCAGGTCTCCGGCCGGTCATACGCCTTCCGGTCATCGATGGACAGGTAGGAAAGAACCGTGTCGCGGAAGATGTCGAACCCCACTTCGTAGATCCTTTCCCGGGCCTGATGCAGGAGTGATCGTTCGGGAAAAGCCGATGAAGCTTCGCCCGCACCGGGCCGGGCGAGGAGGACGTGCAGATCGAAAATATCGCGGGCTTGAACGATTGTCCTGGAAGCCAGGGCCCGGACCTTCTGTTGGATAGCAGCGGCCAGTCCATAGTGCGGAGCGATGATCGGTGACAGGCCGTAGCGGCGGAGAAAATGATCGGGAACGAGCTCAACCGCGGCCCCGCGATCGATCCCTCGGCGGGAGAATTCGACTTTTGTGAACAGGTCTTCGCCGGCCTCGGTCAAGATGTGAACCTTGAACCTCTGAGTCGTTTCGGTCTGTTTGGCCGAGACCATATCCGGAGGACGAAGCTCCCGGATGCCGAAGGAACCGAGGGTGTCGATCAGGGAGGGAGATCTGAAAATGCCCAGGACAAGGTCTTTTAAACGGTCGACAGGACATCCGGCGATGTCCAGGTCAAGGTCTTCGGAATAGCGGACGCTTCCGAAAAAAAAGCGCAGGTTACCTCCGCCTTTGATGCAGAAGACCTTGGGGTCAAGCTTTCCCCCGAGACGGCGGAGAAATTCAAGGTGGAAGATTTCCCGAAACTCCAAGTGGCCGTAAGAAGTCGATAACATATATGTATTATAATTAAGTTATAACTAAAATACAATACATATATCAGCCAGATTTTTTTCACGAGCCTCGCCGCCCGGGTTCTCAAAACTCTGCGCTCTTAGAAAAAGGACTTCGGGCCGATGGCTTCTCTTGTTTCAAAGTGACGTCCAGATACACGGAATAATTTCCGTAGCTTTCGAAGAAGGGCTTCAAGGCCAGGCCGCCGATGGTGAAGCGCAAGGCGGCCGGATCGCCGCCGATCGACCGGGAGAAGTCGGCCGCGTCAAGAGTGATGGCCCGCCAGGCTGACTGGGGGCCTTCCTCCTGGACGGCCAGCAGGACCGGGCCGTAGAAAAGGCTGGCCAGATTTGGCATGTCCATAACCGGTTCGAGGCGGAAAGAAAAGGGCAGGCGCAAGGCGACCGTGTCGCCGTCCTTCCAATCGCGCCGCAGATTCAGGTAAGAGCCGGGCTTCGCCTCGACCTTTTCCTCCCGGCCGTTGATCGTGACGAAAAATCCTTTTGTCGCCCAGGCGGGCACGCGGACTTTCAGGGCGAAGGCGCCGCCGCCGGAGATCTTCAGGGCGCTCGTGTCGGCATAGGGAAAATTCGTGCTCTGGGTGACGGTCACGCCACGCTCCGTCCAATCGACCTTCGACGGGACGAAGAGATTGATGTACAACTCCCGGTCGTCGGCGCTCCGGAAATAAATGGAGTCCTGGAGCTTGGTGTTGCTTTCGAGGGCGGTGCCGTTGCAGCAGGTGAAGCCGTCCATGTCTTCATTGCCGAAATTCTTCCGCGCGCCGGGATTGAGGGGGACATGGTAGGTGTTGCCGGCATTCGTCTCGGCTACCGAGGCCAGGATGTGGTTGTAAAGGCCTTGCTCATAATAATCCATGTATTGAGGGTCGGGCTCGTTGAAAAAGAGCTGCCGGCTGAGTTTGAGCAGGTTGTAGGTTGCGCACGTTTCGTTCTGCCCGTCCATCGATAAACCGTTGGCAAACAGCGTATCGGGCTCGATCGTGAAGCATTCGGCGTTGCGGGGATTCTTGGCCCCGGCCACGCCGCCGATGCTGTACATGTAATGATCCCGGGCGATCGACCAGAAATTTTCGGCGATGGACCGGTAGGCGGGATCGCCGGACCCTCGATAGGTTTCCAAGGCCCCCGTGATCTGGGGGATGTGCTGATTGGCGTGGCGGCCGCGGACGGTGTCGACGTTTTTAGCCAAGCCATGCTGGTGTTCGGCGTTGCCGAAGAAGAAATTCGTATTGTCGAAAAGCTTGGCGCAGACCAGGAATTCCGGCTTGCCGGTGAGACGGAAGAGGCGGGCCATGGCTTCGTTCATGCCGCCGTATTCACCGGCGATATACCGGCTCCACATGGCGATGCGGGTCGAGTCGGGAACCGCCCGGAGCCGCTTGAGCGCCCACATTCCCATTCCTTCGGCGATTTTCAGGGCTTTCGGGTTGCCGCCGACTTCGAAGCAGTCGAGCAGCCCGGCCAGGATCTTGTGCAGGGTGTAGTAGGGAGCCCAGATCTGGGCGTTGGTCCCGCCATAAGTGGCACCCTTTTCCAACATGATGAACTGGTCCGGCGGGTAAGCGCTGATGAAGCCGATTCCCCAATTCCAATAGTCGTGGCGGAGGCCTTCTTTGCTCAAATCGGAATCGTAACCCGGTTTTCCCGGCCCGGGCGGAACGGTAACGGGATCGGTGTTGCTCGGCCCTCCCGCTTCCGCGGGCCGGCCCGATCTTTGCGACAGATCGTGGAGGGTGTCGATCATGTAGTTCATCTTCTGCAGGAAGCTCGCCTGCAGGGCGGCGTCGTACGCGGAGCCGGCATAGGCCTGGGCGAGGGCCGAGAGATAATGGCCGGTGGCATGGCCGCGAACCCGCGTGGTCTGGTCGTCCCAGCCGCCGAGTTGCACGGTGCCGGCCGGCTGAGGCAGACCGAAAGCGTCGCGGAAATTATAAAGGAAATTGTCGGGATTGACCTTGGCCAGAGTGGTGAGGAATTTGTCGCGGTTCTTCATGAACGGCGTGTCCCGGCCGTCGATGTACTGGTTCAGAACGACTCGACCCAACGGGAAGGGCTCCACCGCTCGTTCCGGCTTCGCGGGAGGGGCGGCAGGATTCGACGGTTTGACAGTCACGACGGCTTTAGGCTGGAACGAAGTCCCCGGCACGGTCCCGGTCAGCGTATAGGTCCCGGGATTTTGAACGGTGCTGTTATCGGTTGGCGAGGGCCAAATGACTCGGACGGCCGGTCCCGCGGCTCCGTTTTCATAGACGCCGGGAATGTGAACGGGCAGGCGGGGCAGCACACCCGCCGTCGTTTCCACGGCGATATCGGGGACACTCTTTAATCCCAAAGCCAGGGCCAGGGAGCGAAGCTGCGGGGCCGTCGGCTCGACCGCTCTCCGCCGTCCGCCGCCCATGCCTCCGGCTGCGCCGAATGCGATCGCTCTGACCTGATCTTCGCTCAGCGAAATATTGTAGAGACGGAGGTCGCGAAGCTTCGCTTCCAGGCCCGGTTTTTCTGCGCCCAAAGCGCGTCCGATATATAAAAGGTTATTTTCCGGATGATTCCGGTCCAGAATATCCTCGAGGCGCGTTTTCAGATTTTCCACCCGGCCGACTTCGCGGCCCATGACATAGCCGGTCAGAGTGCTGTGGGCCGCGTCCAGGACAATGGCCACATGGAACCAGCGTCCGGCGGAAGTGGCCTTGGACGAAAATCCCTGCCCGGCCTCAGGACCGCCGGCGGTGATGCCGACACGGAACCCGGCGGCTTCGTCCGGTCCGGTCAACTCGCAGAAAAGGCTGCGGCCGGTTTCCCGCCCGAAATCGAACAGCCGCTGGCCGGGATTTGCTGAGCCGAGATTGACCCAACAGGCGATGCTCAGGTTGTCGACTCCGGCCAATGCCCGGCCGGGGATCCGGAGCGCGACGCCCGGGAGCGAAAGGACCTTGCCGAACGGCCGCTCTTCGGGATAAGCCGGTTCGCCGGATAAAACGGCGGCGTGGAAGTGGTTGCGGGCCCGGTCTTCCGTATTTCCGTCAAAAACGTAGCGGGCGATCAAGGCCGTCTCGCCGATGCCGTCCAGGATTTGATCCCCCGCGGTCTGGGCGGGGAGACGGGTCGAGCCGAACCACAAACCGAGTCCGGCCGTCAGAGATAGAACGAGCGCCAGCGCCCGTTTTTTCATGATGCATCCTCCAGCAATATCAATATAATCCCTTTTCCTTCAAAACCTGGATGAGGCCGGGTTGCCGCATCAGGGCTTCGATCTCCGCGACCTCGCGGGGGATGCCCTTGGTCAGGACTTCGCAGCCCGTTTCGGTGATAACGACGGTGTCCTCGATCCGGACGTCGAGATTCTCGCCCAGGAAAACGGCGTAGATGTCGCAGGCGAAGACCTGCCCGGCCCGCAGCGGCCCGCGGCCCGCCGGACTGACGACGTCGTGCACGGCCAGGCCGACGTCGTGGCTGATCCCGCTCTGCATGGACCGCATCTTGAAAATCGCCTCGTCCATGTCGAAGCCCTTCCGGGCCAGGTTCTCGCGGACCTTGGCTTGGACGTCGGCCGCCGTCGCTCCGGGCCGGTAAAGGGCCAGGCATTCCTTCAGGACGGCCAGGGCGTCTTCGCAGATTTCGCGCTGTCTCGGGGTGAATTTGCCGTTGGCCGGGAAGGAGAGGGAGATGTCGACGTCGTAGTAGCCGACGTCGGGACCGGCGTCGACGACGAGGACGGCGTTGGGAATTTCGACGCCGCAAAAATACATCAAGTCGTTGTTTTGAACGAAGGGATTATATCCGGTGATCGGCTGGGCGCCGAGAAGGACGGCCGCCCCGTCCGGGATCCGGTCCATCAATTTGGCCCGCCGGGCCGCGTACTCGGATTTTTCGAATTGTAATCCCCAGGCGGCCGTCGGCCGGACCGCCAGAAGAAGTCCCGCCGTGACAAGAATCGCCGGCAGATGCTTTCTCACGGGACCTCCTTGAGTTCGGATCGAGGCCTTTCAAATATGTAGTATATCAGAATAGCCGCGACAATCCGCCTTCTTTCTCATTTTCCTCGGATGTTTTAATGACTTCCACGGTCAGAATATGAGCTTGATCCTCTTTCTCTTGAAAAAGGAAGGATTGAAATCATAAGAATTTTTGTGAATAATGCAGGCCAAGCAACGACGGCAGGGCTGCTTACGTATTCATACTCGGAGTATTTCCATGATGGATATCAAGAAGCTGAAAAAAACGATCTTTATCCGGTTCCTCATGACTCCGCTCGTTCTCGGCGCCGCTCTGTTTTTTCCCGCCGGAACCCTGCGCTTCTGGGAAGCCTGGGTTTACATCGCGATTCTCATGATCCTGATGGCCGGCGTGATGGCCTATTTTCTTAAGCACGATCCCGAAGTTTTGGAACGCCGGATGAAAGCCAGGGAAAAAGAGCAAACCCAAAAATGCGTCGTCGCCTCCGTCGCGGTCATGTTCATCGCCGGTTTCGCCCTTACCGGCCTGGACCGCCGCTTGGACCTATCGACGGTTCCGACCGCCCTGGTCCTTGCGGCCGATATGATGGTCATTTTGGGTTACGGCATCTTCATCCTCGTGCTTCGGGTGAATCGCTTTCTTTCCCGGACCGTCGAGGTCGAGACGGAACAAAAGATCGTCACCACCGGGCCTTACGCCGTCGTCCGCCACCCGATGTACGTCGGCGTTCTGCTGATGTACCTGTTCACGCCGGTGGCGTTGGGCAGCTTCTGGGCCCTTATTCCTTTCGCCTTGACGACGATCATTTTTCCCGTCCGGATCCTGAACGAGGAGAAGGTCCTTGTCCGGGATTTGGCCGGGTATAAAGAATATATGGGAAAAACACGATTCCGCCTGATTCCGGGGATCTGGTGAGATCGGGCGGAAAATAAGGATGAAGCCCCTTCGCTATTCTTTTTTGTCGATGGACGATTACCCTCGCCTTTTTCAGGCGTTCGTCGAGGCTTTCTCCGATTACGGGATCGATATGAGCTATCTGAACGAACGCAACCTTCGCGACCGCTGGACCAAAAACGGCGTGGCATATGAATCCTCGGTCGCCGCGTACGACGGCGACCGCCTGGTCGGATTCACGATGGTCGGCCTCGACGAATGGCGCGGCCGGCCGGCGGCCTTTGACGTCGGAACAGGCATCGTCCGCGAATTCCGCGGCTTCGGGGTCGCCCCGGCCCTCTTCGACCTGGCCGTCGGCGGGCTTCGCGATCGGGGCGTCGAGACGTTCGTCCTCGAAGTCCTCCAGACAAATCGGGCCGCAGTCAAGACCTATAAAAAGATCGGCTTCACGGTCTGCCGGGAGTTCGATTGTTACCGGATGGAAGTCGAGCGGGCTCGAACCGACGCTCCGAAGGCCGATGCCGGTCTCGTTATCGTGCCCGTGGGAAAAGACGTCCTGAATCGATTTTCGACGTTGGCCGATTGGCCGCCCTCCTGGGAAAACAGCTTCGCCTCCCTCGCTCGAATCCCCGATGAGCTTCGAGTGTATGGGGCGCGGCTTGGGAAGGAGTGGGCGGGATTCGCGGCTTATTATCCCGGCCTGAGCTGGGTCACGAACATCGCCGTTGCCCCCGAATTTCGCAGGCGGGGGATCGCCGCCCGCCTTCTGGCCCGACTTATCGCCGACCTCCCGGCCGAAACGAAGACGATCAAGATGGTCAACGTCGACCGTTCCGATCCGGCCACCCGCGGCCTTTTGGAAAAATACGGCTTCGAGGTCTATACCCGACAATATGAAATGGAGCTCGAGATCTGACTACCGCCGGACGGGATAGTGGAACTTGTCGGGCAACAGCTTGCGGGGAAGCATCTCCTCCCGCATGGCCGTGTGGTAGACGAACGAGGCCATGATCACCGCCGACTGCATCAGGTCCTCGACGACGAGGTGGTCGAACACATCCATGTTCGTGTGATGGATCCGCGTGGAGTAGTCGAGCGGGTCCTGGATGAACTGGAAGGCGGGAATCCCGATGTAATCGAGCGCTCCGTGGTCCGACCCGCCCGTGTTACGCAGGACCGCATGCGTCGCCCCCAGGTCGGCGAACGGCTTGAGCCAGGCGGCGAAGATGGGCTGGACGGCGGCGTTGGACTGGCAGTAGATCCCCCGAATGCGGCCGCTTCCGTTGTCATAGTTGAAGTAGCCGGAGACCTTGCCGTGCTCGGGCTTGAGGGTCATGGTCTCGACGTCGCCGAAATGATTGGCGACGTAGGTTTTCGAACCGATCCAGCCTTTTTCCTCGGCACTCCAGAGAACGACCCGGATCGTCCGCCGGGGCTTGACCTTGAGCGCTTGGAGGATGCGGACGGCCTCCAAGGTGACGGCGCAGCCGGCGGCGTTGTCGGCCGCGCCCGTGCCCGGGCTCCAAGAGTCGATGTGGCCCCCGAGCATGACGATTTCGTCCTTCTTGTCCGTGCCGGGGATCTCCCCGACGACGTTGTATCCGTGCAGGTCCTTGTCGAAAAACTCGTTGCGGATTTCGACCTCCATCTCGGCCGGTTCTTTGAACTCCTCGATGATCCGATGGATCCGGTTGTAATGCTCGGCGGCCAGGATGATTTCGGGAAGGGGATGGGGGCGCTTCGGATCCCGGGCCTGGCGAATGCCGGTGGCCAAAACGGTCCCGTATTCCCGAAGGCGCGAGCCGCTCGACGAGACCAGGACGCCGACCTCCTCGTTCCGGAAGAAATCCTCGAGGTCGTCGGCGAAGCCCCGGACATAATCGGGGTCGGGCGGATTCGATGCCGCGACCGGAGTTTCTGACAAACGCTTCAAGCTTTCCTCGTCGTGCCGGCGGGCGTCAGGAGTGAAAGAGGTCGGGACGGGTTTAGGGGACTGATAAAGAACGATCTTTCCCTTGAGCCTGCCCCGCCAAACCTCGAAGTCGGCTTTGGATTGAAGGTTGGCATAGACCGGTTGCCCCTTCACCCTCCCTTTGGTACTCGAGCCCCATTCGACCGAAATCCCGATCAGGGGGGCGTAATGAGGCTTGAGGAGATGGGCCGAGACGTAGCGTGGAGCCCAGCCGACGCCGAAATTTTCATAGGGCTCGAGGGCGACATTCGTCATTCCCCATTCTTTCATCTTGCCGGCGGCCCAGCGGTTGGCCCGGTCGAGCTCCGGCGAGCCGGTCGGCCGGGGGCCGATGACATCGGAGAGGAAAGCGGCCAGCTTTCCGACTTGGCTGTGTTCCAAGCCTTCAAACCGGATCCGATTGACTGCGCCTAGGTCGGCTTGGTCCGGGGCCGGGGATTGGGCTGCGGCGAAGAGTCCGATCGAGAGGATGGTGATAAGGGCGAAGCGTTGGGGGAGGACGCGGGGTTTCATAGGGAAATCCTAGCCGGCGCCCCGCCGGCTGTCAATGCCGGCCTCCGAAAAAAACTTCAGATCGAAAACAACCGAACCCGGGGCGGCGGATTTTTGTGCTTGCGGCGGAAGAGGAAGCGAAGGTTCTCCAGAATCGACGGGACGAGGAGCAAGGGGAGAAAGGCCACGACCTTGCCGATGAGATCGCGCGCGGCATCGGAGATGGGGGGATCGGCCGGAAGGCGGAAGAAGGAGGTGATCGATTCGGTCGGGACGCTGACGGGAAAGACGGCGGCCAGGATGAGCACGGCGAGAAACAGCGCTCCGCCTGCGGCCAGGCTGAACCAGCGGGAATAGCGGAATCGTTCCGCCGGCACCGGTCCGGCCGTTCGGGCCAGAGCCGCTTTGGCCGCCGCGGCGAGCGCGGCGCTCGCTTCCGGCTTCGGGAGCGAGCGGAGTTCGGAAGCCGTCATCCGGAGCCCTTCCATCTCGGCTCGGCAGGCCGGGCAGACGCCCAGGTGGAGGGCGAAGGCCTCGGCCGCCTCCGGTTCCATCTCGCCGTTGAGATAGTGCCACTTCGCTGTTTCGGTCGGGCAGGGCGTCATGACGGCTCTCCTTGCATGTCATCCCGCAGCCTCTTCAAACCGCGGAACAGGTGGGTCTTCACCGTTCCCATCGGGATGTTCAGGGCTGCGGCGATGTCTTCGTACGTGAAACCTTCGAAATAGAACAGCTGGAT
>Ga0105099_10000205_pt1 | contig 39746 bp, 32 predicted proteins | sample PPLLak3cmMay2015_2_FD_79138 | JGI IMG/M metagenome (GOLD analysis project Ga0105099, IMG submission 79138) | Freshwater sediment microbial communities from Prairie Pothole Lake near Jamestown, North Dakota, USA - PPLs Lake P8 Core (1) Depth... | ecosystem: Environmental > Aquatic > Freshwater >... | reverse complement strand
TTTGGGCAAGCTCAAGAAAATCAAGGGATTGCGCGGAGGCATACGCAATGTATGCCGCACAAGTAATCCCGCAGATTGACACAGAGATCGCACAAAAGGGCCATTTCCGGATGGAAACTAAGTTACTTTATTCTAAACAATTTATGTCACCTGTTTTGAGTCAATTTTGTCGCTTGATGTCAAACATTTGACATTAAGCGCAAAGTTGAACATTCCAACACCCCCCAGTCAAGCTATTGACCGTCCCCAAAGTGTGTTTTTTCTGTTGTTGCAGCAGTTGTCAAAAACACGTTTCGATTAAATTAACGGTTAAATATCCGGAAAAATTTGCCGCCCGCTATTTTTTGCCATAAGTTTATTTTATCAACACATTGATTTACCGGTAAATTATATGGCAACAATTATGGCACAGTGATTGCAACATCCTATATTTAAAATTTAAATATTATAGTTGCATTTCTTTCAATTGGAAACAATTAGGAGAACTATTAAATGACACATTCTGTTCGAAAGGATTTTCTGGTCTTCGGAGAACCTGCAATTGAGGATGCAGAAATTCAGGAAGTGGTCGAAAGCATGAAAAGTTGCTGGTTGGGAACAGGCCCCAAAGTGGCCAGATTTGAGAGGGATTTCTGTACCTACAAAGGTGGTTCATACGCGGTAGCACTAAACTCATGTACAGCAGCACTTCATCTCAGTATTCTTGTTGCGGGAATCGGCCCTGGAGATGAAATTATAACAACACCGATGACATTCAGTGCGACAATTAATGCGATTATTCATGCAGGTGCAACCCCTGTATTGGCAGATGTCGACCCTGTGACGATGAATATTGACCCGGATAATATTGAAGAAAAAATTACTCACAGAACCCGCGCGATACTTCCGGTTCATTTAGCAGGACGCCCCTGTAACCTCGACAGGCTGCACGATATTGCCGAACGTTATAGTTTGAAAATCATTGAAGATTGCGCCCATTCGGTTGAAACTGAGTACAAGGGAGAAAAGGCAGGAACTGGCGGAGATTTCGGATGTTTCAGTTTCTATGTTACAAAAAATGTCTCAACCGGCGAGGGCGGTATGGTTATTACCCGACGTGAAGAAGATGCCGCCCGAATTAAGACCCTGGCTCTGCACGGAATGAGTAAAGATGCATGGCACCGCTTCAGTGATTCCGGCTATAAACATTACCAAGTTGTTGAATGCGGTTTTAAATATAACATGATGGATCTTCAGGCGGCAATCGGAATTCATCAATTGATGCGCGTGGAACAGAACTGGCGTAAGCGAAAAGAAATCTGGGATTTCTATCAGGCGGCATTCAGTGATCTGCCCGTGAAACTTCCGGCCGAACCTGAAAAAGATACTCGCCATGCCTATCATTTATACACGATTTTGATCGATAGCGTCCGGACCGGTTTAAGCCGAGACCAGTTTATAGATGGGATGACCAGAAATAAAATCGGCGTCGGGGTCCACTATTTAAGCATACCTGAGCATCCCTATTACCGTAAAACCTTCGGGTGGCAACCGACGGATTACCCCAACGCAATGCAAATCGGGCGACAGACAGTCAGCTTGCCGCTCTCTGCCAAACTGACCATCGAGGATGCAAGCTACGTCGCCGACACTGTCCGATCTTTGTTAAAAGAAAAAAGTCTGGGCAGGAAAGCGTATATTGAAACTCCCCGAACTGCCATATTACCGGAAAATATCCGGACAACCATAGATAAATCGCGGGATTGGGCCGTAAACAGCCGCTCCGCCAATCTTTAAATGAGAGAATATGATTTTGTTTGTACCGGCTAAGGGAACCACTTATTAATGCTCAAACTGGCTGCGCCTATATCGCATTTATTCAAAGAGGGCAAATATGCTGAACAAATCATCATGCTCAGCGATTGTCTGGAATGCAGAGAGTGGTGCATCCAGACACAACTTCCCAAACAGGAATTAATACACTTTGATGTCAATATTATTCACAACTGGAATAACGAAATAAAACAATATATTAATAACTCAATTCTCTCCAAGCCGGAACTGGAGCTTGTCACCTTTCACATGGCAGCCTGCTGTGACATGCCACTGGTCCGGAACGGAATGTATCAGCCGGGCGGCAGGCAGTATTCAAGAAAAGAATTGCTGGAAAATGCGGCAATGAATATTAAATGGCTTCGTTCGTTTTTACCGCAAGGAATAGAGATCGGGGTTGAAAACACGAATTATTTTCCGACACCGGCATACTGCTATATCACAGAAAGTGATTTTATAACGGATGTTGTCACAAAAAATAATATACACCTTCTGCTTGATATCGCCCACGGCAAAATTACGGCATACAATAAAAAAATCGATTACCGGGACTATCTGGCGACACTTCCGATTAATAACATGATTCAGCTGCATATCTCCGGCCATGGAATCGATTCGAACAATATTGCCTACGATGCCCACGATCTGCCCGATGAATCAATATACCGGGAGGTTCAGTCAATGATTGAGATGTTTCCGGTAAAATATTTAACGGTGGAATTTTACAAGGATCATGACGGCATTATACGGGAGCTGGAGAGATACAACAGACTGAAGGATTATTTCAATGCCTCATGAGAATTATCTGGACAAACTATTCAGTCTGAAAAACAGGATCGTCTGGGTAACCGGAGCCACCGGCCAGCTTGGACATGAAATATGCGCAGCATTCGATAAAGCCGGCTCCGTCGTATTCGGCACAGATAATCGGCTTAACGAAGAGAAGATGGTTCATTCCAGCCGTGTCGCATATTACCAGGGGGATATCACGGACAGAGCTTCGGTAGCATGTACAGTCAACCGGATATTTTCCGACCGGGGACGACTCGATATTCTTGTTAATAATGCGGGGGTAAGCTGCTTTGAACCTTTCGAGGAGAGGCCGGAAGAATCATTTGACTGGGTCACAGACGTCAATCTGAAAGGAACTTTTTTTTGCACCCAGGCTTTTGCAGGAAAGCTAAAGGGAAATAAACAAAGCGGGAACATAGTTAATATAGGATCCGTTTATGGCCTGGTCAGCCCCGATTACCGTATATACACCGATTGTGCGCGCAGAAACTCGGAGGTATATGGCGCCACAAAGGCCGGGATCATCCAGATGACACGCTATTTTGCCGTGCATCTTGCATCATGCGGAATAAGGGTCAATTGCGTTTCACCGGGGGGAATTTTTAATCCGGAATCACCGCAGGGGAAAAATTTTGTCGACAATTACGCATACAGATGCCCCATGGAGCGTATGGCAAATGCGGAAGAGATGATCGGGGCAATACTCTATTTGTCTTCTTCAGCCGCAACATACACAACAGGGCAGAACCTTGTCGTCGATGGCGGCCTGAGCTGCTGGTGATCAAAAGAGGTAAAGAAAACCGTCTTTATCCCTGAATAAGCATCAGGAGCGACGGTCTGAACCAATAAAATAAAGAGGAAACCATGGATCGAAAAATTGAAATCAATAGACAACCCATCGGTGACGGCCAACCGGTCTATTTCATAGCAGAGGTCGGAATCAATCACAACGGAGATGCCCGTATCGCAGAAAAGCTCATCCGGGCGGCGGCAAGGTCCGGAGTGAATGCCGTAAAATTCCAGACCTATATCACCGAAAAGCGGATCAAACAGGACAGCCCTATTTTTGCGATACTTAAAAAATGTGAACTTTCCTTTAAAGTCCAGGCGAACCTGAAGGCTTTTGCGGAAGCCGAAGGCGTGACTTTTTTCTCGACCCCGTTTGATACTGACAGCGTCGATTTCCTGACAGGCATAGATGTCCCCGCTTTTAAAATTGCCTCGTTCGAACTGGTCAATCTGATGCTGGTACGCAAGATTGCCTCGGCCGGCAAGCCGGTAATAGCCTCGCGCGGGATGGCCTGTCGTTCTGAAATCGATGCGGCTGTTGATATCTTTACGGAAAATCATGTTCCCTATGCGCTGTTGCACTGTGTTTCAGCTTATCCCACAGCGCTTGAAGACGTGAACCTGAATGTCATTCGGAACCTCGGGCAATTGTACCCCTGTCCCATCGGCTATTCGGACCACACCCTGGGAATTCATGCGCCGGTTATCGCGGTGGCGGTCGGAGCCAGGATCATCGAAAAGCATTTCACGCTGGACAGGAACATGGAGGGGCCTGATCATAGCCTCTCGGTAGACCCGGGGCAAATGTCCGATATGATCCGAAATTGCAGGGAAGTAAACATCATGTGCGGCGAAGGTCGGATCGACCCGAGTAAAGCGGAAGCCCAATTCTTCTGGTTGCGCCGCCCCTCGGACTGAAAGGAGTAATATTATGAAACGTCGTGTAATCGTATTCGGTTGTCAGCAAATAGCTGTTGATTGTATCGAAACATTATTAAGAAAAGAAGTCGAGATTCCCCGTATCGTGACTTATGAATTGCTCCTGGATAAAGTCTATGGATACAAGTCGGTCCAAGGGATTGCTTCAGAGAATAAGATTCAGTGCGATATGCCCAAGCAATTGACCAGGGATTATATCACCGACATACAAGCGCTCAAACCGGATGTTATTCTTTCAATTTATTATCGCAAGATATTTCCCAGAGAGCTCGTCGCTATACCGCCCCTGGGTATTGTAAACATCCACCCTTCGTATTTGCCCCACTATCGCGGCTGCGTGCCTACTGCCTGGGCATTGTTAAACGGTGAAAAGGAAACCGGCGTCACCATCCATTACATAGATGGGAAAATTGACTCGGCCGACATGATAGTACAAAATAAAGTCCCGATAACGGAAGAAGATACCGGATTCAGTCTTTATAACCGCTGCATGAGAGTCGGAGCCGAACTTTTCGAACAGGTCATAGACGATATCCTGTCAGGCACAGCACCGCGAATCCCGCAGCCGGTCAACGGAAGCTACTATGGCCCCCTGACCGATCAGCAAAACCGAATCGACTGGAGCACACCCGCCCGTCGGATTGTGAACCAGATTCGGGTCTTCTCGAAACCATACGCCGGAGTGGAATCCAAGTTTCTGAACAAGCACCTGATCATCTGGAAAGCGCGCCTCGGTTCCCAGAACGGCTATCTCTTACAAGGACCCGGCAAGATACTTGATCTGATCCCGGGCAAGAAAACCAAAATCGTTGTCAGCGGAGTGGACGATGTTATTATCATTGAAGATTATGATATTTTTCCTCCGATGGATGATATCGAGCGGAATGTTTACCTCAAAATCGGTCAGAAGATTCAGTAAAGGCGGGAGAGGGAAATGATAGACGCAATTATACAGGCAAGAATGAATTCAAGCAGACTGCCAGGAAAAGTCCTTTTAAATATCAACGGCCGCCCGATGCTCTCCTATATGCTTGAACGAGTCGGATCGGCAAAGAGTGTGGATAAAATTATTGTTGCGACCAGCAGCGAGCCGCAGGATGATGCAATTTATGATTTCTGCAAAAAAGAAGCTGTTTTTTGTTACCGGGGCAGTCTGGAGGATGTTCTTGGAAGGTATTATCATGCAGCAACAGAATTCAAGTGCAAAACCATAATACGCTTAACTGCCGACTGCCCTTTAATTGATCCAAATATCATCGATAGTATGATTGGCACGTACCATTCAGGAAACTATGATTATGTTGCCAATACCGCTCCTCCGGAGGGCAAAACATATCCCGATGGAATGGATGTGGAGGTTTTTTCCTGTATAGCGCTCGAACGCGCATGGAAAGATGCAAAAAAGCCTTCCGACCGGGAGCATGTTACTTTCTATTTCTGGAAAAATAGAGGATTCTTTTCAACATTCCGAAAGGATCTGGCCGTAAACTGGGGAGAATACCGCCTGACAGTGGATTATCCTGAAGATTTTGAACTGATATGCATATTAATATCAAATTTTTATAAAATTAACCCCGTATTTACCATGGAAGATGTAATCGCTTTTCTGGATGCTAATCCGGATATAAAAAAAATTAATACCCATATAGTTCCTAACCAGGGTTGGAAACCAGCCCTTGAAAAGGATAAAATCGAGGGATTTACCGAAACGGTAATTTGATAATTATATGAAAAATATTCTGATGCAGCAAAGAGCGCGGAAGCGCATTCCCGGTGGCACCCAATTGCTTTCAAAACGCCCGGAGATGTTTGCGCCCGGACAGTGGCCCGGCTACTATACAAGGACGAAAGGCGCTGAAACATGGGACCTTGACGGGAAAAAATATATCGACATGAGCATAAACGGTATTGGTGCATGTGTCCTTGGATTTGCTGATCCGGATGTCAATGCTGCGGTTCATGCCGCAATCGACTCCGGAACCAGTTGCTCATTAAACTGCCCCGAAGAGGTTGAATTGGCGGATTTGTTATGCCGGATTCACGGATGGGCGGATATGGTCCGCTATGCGCGATGCGGCGGAGAGTCCATGGCCATAGCGGTGCGAATAGCGCGCGCCCATACCAGGCGCGACAAGATAGCCTTTTGCGGATACCATGGCTGGCATGACTGGTACCTTGCCGCAAATCTTGGAAAAGGCAACCGGCTGGATCAGCATCTGCTGCCCGGACTGGATCCGCTGGGTGTACCAGGCGGCCTTGCGGGAACCGCCCTTCCTTTTCGCTATAATCATATTGAAGATCTGGAAAAAATCATATCTGAAAACAAAAACGATCTTGCCGCTATTGTGATGGAACCGGTTCGTGATCGTTATCCGGAAGCCGGTTTTCTTGAAAAGGTGAGAGAGCTTGCTTCGGAAATCCGGGCCGTGCTGATTTTTGACGAGATAACGGCAGCGTTGAGATTAAATTCAGGCGGGAGCCACCTGGTCTTTGGGATTGAGCCCGATATGGCCGTTTTCGCCAAAGCAATCAGCAATGGTTATCCAATGGGCGCGGTCATCGGTAAAGAGGCTGTAATGCAGTCAGCCCAATCCACTTTCATAAGCAGCACTTACTGGACCGAAAGGATCGGCCCGGTAGCAGCCCTGGCCACGATCAGGAAACACCAGAGACTGGATGTGTCAAAACATCTTATAGATGTCGGGAACCGGATCCAGTCGGGATGGGAGCTTGCTGCCCGGCAGGCAGGACTGAAAATATATGTCAGTGGAATTCCTCCACTCAGCCATTTTTCGTTTGAATACGAAAACGGACAAGCCATAATAACTTTGTTTACCCAGATGATGCTCGAACGGGGCTTTCTCGCATCCGGCAGGTTTTATGCTACTTATGCTCACAGTAAATCACATATTGAAAAATATTTTGATGCGGTTAATGAAACTTTTGTCTTTATCGCGGGGTTGCTGGAAAAAGGGGAAATCGAACAGCACCTGAAAGGCCCGGTGGCACATTCGGGATTCCATCGTTTAACATGAAAAATAATTCATCTGCCGATTACGTACAGCGATACAGATTCAAACTTGAAGGGAGTTTAAAGCAATGAAACGGTGTACTCGATGCGTACTGCCGCAAACCCACGAAACCATCGTCTTTGATAATGAAGGTGTCTGCAATATCTGCCGCCAGCATGAATACAAGCAAACCGTCATCGACTGGCAGGCCAGGAAAAAAGACCTTGAAAATCTGATTGATCTTTACCGGGGCAGATACGATTATGACTGTATTGTCCCTTTCAGCGGCGGCAAGGACAGTACCTGGACACTTTATCATCTGGTCAGAGAATATGGGCTCAAACCCCTCGTCGTTCGATTAGATCACGGTTTTCTGAGACCTAATCTCATTGAGAACACCCTCCGGACTGTTCGCGAGCTGGGAGTCGATATGCATGTCTTCACACCCAACTGGAAAGTTGTACAGAAACTCATGCTGCAAAGCTTTCTGGAAAAAGGAGATTTCTGCTGGCACTGTCACGCAGGCATTTTCTCCTACCCCATGTGGGTCGCTGTCAATTATAATATTCCGCTGGTTTTCTGGGGAGAACCTTCAGCCGAGTACACTGCTTACTACAGCTATGGTCAGGCGGAAGAAGTCGATGAAAAACGTTTTAACCGCTATATCAATCTCGGTATCACAGCTGAAGACATGTTTGTCCGGCTGGAAGGCGACGTCGCCGAACGGGATTTGAAGCCCTTTTCTTATCCACCCCTCAAGCTACTGCGAAAACTCAACTACCGTTCGGTCTGCCTGGGTTCCTTTATCCCGTGGGACGTCAAACGGCAGTCAGAAATTATAAGCCGGGAGCTGGGATGGAAAGGGGACGAAGTCGAGAACGTTCCGAAGGGCTATGAATATGAAAAAATCGAGTGCTATCTTCAGGGAACCAGGGATTATATCAAATTCATTAAACGGGGCTATAGCCGGCCGTGCCATCTGGCTTCCATTGACATCCGCAATCACCGCCTGAAAAGAGATGAAGCCATGGGAATGATTGAAACACATGAGGGCAAGCGTCCCCCGAGCCTCGGGATTTTACTTGAATATATAGGACTTACCGAACAGGAATTCATGGAGATCGCCCTGAGCCATCAGGTGTCACCTTACCAGCATGATACAGGAAAGACCATGCCGGGAAAAAAGGTTCACGATTTTGATTCGTGGCCCCGATATGGCGCTATGCCGCGCAAGCAGGCTGAAATTCAACTGGAGCGCTGGAATCGCCGTAATGAAGTATTTTTAAGAGCGGCGGCAGGGGGATAAACGATGATCGGAATCATTGATTATGGCATGGGCAACATTCGGTCGGTCTATCATGCCTTTGAAATGATCGCGGCGGAGGTAACTATATGTAATAATCCGGCTGATCTAGCCAATGCCGAAAGGATTGTACTGCCAGGAGTCGGCGCTTTCAAGGATTGCATCCGCAATCTGCGGGCAGGCGGTTTCATAGACGCACTCCACCAGGCTGTATTTGTCCAGGGCAAACCGATTCTGGGAATATGCCTGGGAATGCAGGCAATGGCGCGTCGCAGCTTTGAAGGCGGGGAACATCAGGGCCTGGGATGGATCAACGGCGATGTGGTGCACCTGCAACCGTCAGACGTTTCCCTGAGGGTGCCCCATACAGGCTGGAACGATATCCGGTTCAATCCTGAATGCCCGCTGTTTGAAGGGTTGCCGGCCGCTCCTGACTTTTATTTCGTCCATTCCTTTTATCTGAAGTGCGACGATGATACTGATATTGTCGCAACCTGTGACTATGGCAAACCGTTAACAGCCGCGATATGCAGGGGAAATATTTTCGCAACCCAGTTCCATCCGGAGAAAAGCCAGGATTACGGGATGAAGTTACTGGAAAATTTCATCAACTGGAAGTCATCATGCTGAAGCGGCGCCTGATTCCAAAACTCCAGATAAAACAGACCCGAAACGGGACGAAGCCACGAATGGTGCTGGTGACAACGATCCGGTTTGAAGATTTTATTGAAATAGGAGACCCGATATCACAGGCTAAAATTTATGAAGCCCAGGCAGCCGACGAGCTGATTTTTCTCGATCTCGATGCCGCTCTCCAGGAGCGGGCAATACTCACGGAACTTGTCAGCCGTATTGCTGAAGAAATTTTCATGCCGATCACTGTGGGCGGGGGTATCCGGTGCAATGAGGATTTCCGTCAGCTTCTTTCCAGCGGCGCCGACAAAGTCAGCATAAATACCGCGGCGGTTGAAGACCCGGACCTGATCCGCAGGTCTTCAGACAGCTTCGGAACTCAATGCGTCGTTCTGAGTATTGATTATCGTGCAAACGGCAATGGCACGAACCAGGTGTACATAAAAGGCGGAAGAGTAAAAACCGATATGGATCCAGTCCGCTGGGCTGTTGAAGGTGAACGGCGGGGAGCTGGGGAAATCCTGCTGACATGCATCGACCGCGACGGCACCCGACTGGGCCTGGATCTGCAGGTTATCCGCGAAGTGGCAAAAGAGGTTTCGATCCCGGTTGTCGCATCAGGCGGCTGCGGTCTGGCCTCCCACTTTGTGGATGGTTTTATCGAAGCCGGCGCAGATGCGGTTGCAGCAGGGACATATTTCTGTTTCAAAGATGAAAATCCCATGCAGACGCGTTCTCAGATCCTTAACGCCGGCATTCCGATCCGCCTGCACAGTTAAGATTAATTTTTAATTTGACGAAGGTTTAACAAAAGAACGGTTTCTAAAATCTGAAATTATATTGATGAAACAGAGCCGGTCATTACCAGAATGGTATACAAGCGTTCATAACCGGCAAAACAAATATAGGTAGAATTAGTGACAAATATCGTGAATGATCAAACCGGATATCGCTTCATACTTGACGGGAAAGCATACGCTGTCAAAAGATCGGATATCCCGGTCCGGAAAAAATATAATTTAAATGCCTCCCGCGGGTTTCCCTGGATGACATATACAGGCAACGATAGAATTGCCGGTAACGGGTACCCTCTTCCGGCGCTTTATTCAAAAGAAGATACTCTTGGACGACGTTTTCTTTTCTCTGTCGGCCCATGGTGGATAGATGCCAACCATTCCAGCCCTGGATATGGTTTCTTGTCTCTTGTCTTTCATTGTCTTCTGCGTCCGGATCAAAAAGATCAGCATATGTGTTTTGATCTCAGCCTCTGTTATCCCGATATGCGTAATATGAAGATACGGGGGAAAATTCGTGGTCATAATGTTGATCTTAAAGGAGCCGATTTTGTTTTTTGGTTCCAATGCTATTCTAAAAAAATTGAGAAAAAAGTCAACTATGCCCTTACCGGGCAAACTCTTAATGACAAAATATTAGACGGAAAGATTAATGAATTTGAATTGCGTGTAGATGCTGAAAATAATGACGATTGGGTTTGCCTGGGAAGCTGCTTAGACAAAAGTTCGATATACGGTAACCTGCCCATCGGAAAAATCGATTTGGATACCCCGATAAATATGGGTTTCATTTTAATTCCGATAGATGTCAGGCCTATCTGGTCTGAGGAATATCTTACTACATTACCTATAAACCTGATCAAAGAATCAGCTCAATCAATGTGGCCGGTAAAAACCAATTTGTTGCCGGAAGGTACAATTGCATTTTACGAATTAGAGATAGATTATTACTCACACTATCAGATTTTCCATATTGGATCGGCATAGAAAAAGAGGAAGACATATTTTGAGAGATAACAATAATTCTAACTTCATTGAAGGCAAACAATTATATTTACGCGAAGTTCGCGTTTCAGATGTTTCTGAGAATTATTACCGCTGGATGAACGATCCCGATGTAATTCAGTACATGGAAAGCCGGTTCGCCCCTCAGTCAACAGAGAAGATTCAGGCTTATGTCAGACGCGAATCAGAGAATTCGTATAGCGTATTTATGGCCATTATTGATAAAGCGAGCGACAGGCATATCGGAAATATCAAAATACATAGAATCGACCAGTATCACCGGCATGCTGAAGTATCAATAGTGATTGGACAAAAAGAATGCTGGGGCAAAGGATATGGTACTGAAGCCATAAGCCTGATTGTTGATTTTGCATTCAACACATTGAACCTGCATAAACTTTCGGCCAACATTTACGCGAACAATGCGGGCTCGGTCAAGGCTTTTAAAAAAGCCGGTTTCAGCGAGGAGGGTCTTAAGATAAAACACCGTTTTTATAAAGGCGATTACATAGACGAAGTTCTTCTGGGAATTGCAAGGCAGAGAAATTGAATTCGAAAATAACCATTTGCATAATATGTAATTCAAACGAGCGGAATATTAACAAAATGCTTTCACTCGTCCGGGCTTTGGGCGATGAATTCATCGTGGTTTGTCAAGAGTTTTTCAGCCGGGATATAAAACCACCGATGCCAGTAATATTTATTCCCGCAGAAGCTGATCTTGCCGCAGCAGCCGGAAAGGCCGTGAAAAAGGCAACCGGTGACTGGATTCTTATGCTTACCAGTAATGAAAATATCTCCTCTTCAGACTGTGAGGCCGTGAAGCGGTTATCCCGGAATCATGCCGTGGAGGCTTATTATCTGATCGCTCAGAATAAACTTGAACCAGGAGCGCTCGGCAAATATGAAAGAATCGCTAACAAGGGAAAATATTCAAACCGTAAGGTGCAAATTGCCGGCTACATTCCCGCAATGGAAATTCGTTTTTTTCAAAAAAGCGTTTTTAAAAAAATATTCTCAGTTTGCGATGATTCCATCCATATAAACCTGATCGACAATCATCGTGGAATCGCTCACAGCGGAATCCGGCTTATTACACAAAAAGATGCTGAAGCGTATACGGGTGGAGCCCGGGAGGAAGAGAACCATCGAAAAGATTTTATGCGATTTACACATCAGGACGAAGAGATTCCCGGCGGAAATAATGCATCGGAAATGAATATATTTGGAACAGTAGGGTTTTCCCTGATATCGGAAAAAGATCTGCCTTCCCTCGAGGCGGGTCTTGAAATGGGATTCGGTAGCATTAATCTTTTCAACTGGGCGGTTCACCAGTTGATAAAAAAAGGAAGGTATAACCTTGCTGTCAGTTTAGCTGAAAAGGTCATAAGCCGGTTTCCCGGCAATTATGAGATATGGCACCTCAGGGGAATCGCCTTTTTTTACACTCTTAACCTGGTGGATGCTGAAAAATCGATGAAAAAAGCCCTTGAGCAAAACGGCAAAGACAAAACAACTTTATCGGATCTGGCAAGGGTTTTAATTGCTTCTGGCCGATTAAACGAAGCAATTGTTGTGCTTGAAAAAGTGAGGGATATCCACGGTCTGACTCCGGAAAATGAATACATCCTTAAGGCCATTAAAAACAAATCCGGGAAAACCGCCGGAATTTCGCTTCTGATGCTTTGCCGGGACGAGGAGGAGTATCTGGAAAGAGCGCTCAAGTCCGTGAAAGATCTCGTTGATGAGATCATAGCAGTCGACACGGGATCCACTGATAAATCTCTCGAGATTCTTGAGAAGAACGGAGCAAAGATAATCCGCCATCCCTGGAATGATGATTTCTCGGAAGCAAGAAATGCCGGACTCGATCATGTCACGCATGACTATGTCTTCTGGATGGACGCAGACGAGTTTCTTGAAGATAAAACAAGGCTATCTTTCTATGTCTTTAAACACTTGCTCCCTATCAACGAAAAGCAGGCCGTAATCTTCGACGTAAAGTGTTTTTTCGGGTCACTGGAAGCTACAAATTTAGGAATTCCGCCCACTGACATCATAAAAAGAACCAGTATCTTTCCGAACCTAAAAACGGTGAGGTTTCAGGGAAATATTTTTGAGACAGTTGAACAATCTCTGGCAGCAGCAAAGATCCCTGTCATTTTTGCAGAAAACATATTTATCAAGCATCACAACGATAATAATGAATTTAGAAACAGGCGCAAAATATCGGCCATGTTCAAAAGCGGAACAGCAAGCCATCGCCCGGAGGACTTTTTCCGAAACACCATCTTCTGGCTTGATGCCGGTAACGTTCTGGAGGCTGCGGATTGGTTCGAAGGTGCCGTTATAAAAGCCGACGGTGACAGAAAATACCTTGATATTATCTGCCGGCTTTTTTCATCTTTCGCCTTAAACGGGAAGATATGCCCGGACTCACGGATTTTCAGGGAACTCCTGTCCCGCTATGGAAATTCATACCGCATCGCATCTCTGTGCGCAGACTGTCTATACAGGTTCAAAGAATATAGTCAGGCGGCTGAACTATTAAAAAAGCTGGCCTCGCCTGAGTATCAGCCCCCGCATAATGCCCGGGATCATGATTTAATGCGGAATAATTGGTTGATGCTTTCAATGGCAAGTCTTGAACTGGATGATTATGAGACATCCGACAGCATGCTTGACTTGCTTTCAATGGACAATAAGACGGCCGATACGGCACGTGCCGTATCTTTTTATAAAGCGATCAGGGTGAAGGACCTGGATGCGGCTATTGCGGTTCTTGATAAATGGATTCGGGAGCGGAATATCCCCATCAGGAGCACTATCGACGACTTCGCGGGTTTTATCCGGCTGATCGGAGATATCGCGGAAGTTGCTGCGAAATATGGTCAGACGGACGCCGGAAAAGTACTTTTACGGTCGGCTGAGTATTTTACTTCAACCATTACACCCATGGCGCAAATAACGCCGGCTTAAAAATGCGCATAGGAACTTATACGAAATAACAACTACATTGTTTCGGTTATTTCTTTAAACGAAAAATGATGAACTCTATATACGAAAAAAATTTACTGGCACTGCAGGGCAGATACCCTAAACTTTCCGCTGAAGTTAGAGAAACTGTTCCCGGCCCTGCGCCTGCCGTCATAAGGATCTGGAAGAACGACCCGCTGCCCGATATTCTGTTCAGCGACAGGGGGAAAGAATATCTCTGCTATGATAATAAGAACCCCGTTGATTATTGCGGCGATTACATCAGATCGCTTGATCTCAAATTCGCTCCGTTCCTTACCCTGTTCGGGTTCGGCCTTGGGTATCAGCTTGTAACCCTTCTGAACGATTTTTCAGAAGTATTGAAAATCCGGCACATGCTGATTATCGAAAAAGATATCCGGCTTTTTAAAAAAGCCCTTGAAATTCTCGATTTCAGCAAGGCAATCATGCACCCCGCGATCCATCTTTTCGTTGGCATGGAACCACAGGAGCTGTTTGTTGAATTCATAAATTATTTTGCGAGAAATCCAGGGGTACTGGAATATACCAGGAACCTGAAGATAATCATACTGCCCGCCGTTCACCGGGTTGAAGGAGAATATTACGAAAACGCAGCCCGGTCTTTTCAGGATGCTATCAACCATGTGTTCGAGCATATCGGAAATGACCCGTATGATTCTCTGATAGGAATTTATCATACAATCTCAAATCTCCGGCCGATTATTGAAGATCCGGGCATCATCGCATTCAAAAACATCTTCGCCGGAAAACCTGGAATCGTGATCGGCGCCGGACCCTCACTGAACAAGAATATTCACCTGTTGAAAGAAGCGCGGCAGAAAGCGGTTCTGATTTCTGTTGATGCTGCTTTAAAACCTCTGTTGGAGGCGGGCATAAGGCCCCATATTGTGACAAACATCGAAAGACGACCCGGTCAGGATTTGTTTTTCCGTGACAGAGGCAACCTTGAAGATACTTTTTTCGTGTTCTCTCCGGTTGTTCCATCGGAAACATATGATGCGTATAAAGGTCCCAAGATCATTGCACATCGTTATGAAGAACTGATGCACTGGCTCAACATACCCAAAGGCTCGCTTACCGGGGGACCTCTTGTGGGTAATTTCGCATTTAACATTGCTCAGTATATAGGATGTTCTCCGATTATCCTGGTAGGTCAGGATCTTTCATTTAAACCAGCGGGATCGACCCATGTAAAAGGCATGGTTTTCGACTGCCTCGATGCATATCAGAAAGACGCGATTGAGGTTGAAGGCAATTATGAGGATATTCTTCTTACCACAAGATCCTTCGAGGAGGGGCGAAAAGCTTTTGAGGTTCAGATTGAATGTTACACCGGCCTCTGTATCAACGCCACGGAAGGTGGCGCCAGGATCAGGAGCTCCCTGCTGCTCGATCTCAGGTGCGCGCTTGATACATACTGCAAAACATCCTTTGATCCCCTGATCCACCTAAAAGAGATATGGAATACCGAAAAATCAGGACAGAAAGACACGGAAGGCGAAATCAAACGGATAGGCGCTGTCATAGATAACAGCCTTTCGGAAATGGAAATCGCGATAAGAGAATGCAGGAAAGGCATCGAGATAATTGAATCTGTTCTGGATAATCACGCGATGCTGATAGGTGAAAGGCCCAATCCGGATCTGCTCAACCGGATCACCGGTGCTTCCGGAATACTTTATGGTATCAGGACTGGCATTATATCTCTGCCTGCATTTAAAATATTCGAAATGGTCATTCAGAGCAGCCATTTCGAAATTGAAATGGAAAGGAATTTTACCATTGACCGGTATTATAATGCAGAGTTCGCGACATTGAAATCATTTCTGCTTTTAAAAGACTGGTTTGCCGTTGTAGGACAGCTTATTCTTTCCACATTTTTTGCAGTTAAAAGGGAAAAAAACTTTTATGCCAGATGAAATAGTCAACAGGTCAACCCGATATGGTCAGGTGCCAGAGCCTGAAACAATAGAGACTTTCCATCAGTTAATCTCTTTGCTGGAACAACAGCAGGATCATGCGAAATGCGGCAATGTGCTGGATCTGCTTGTCGGTTTTATCCGCGGTATTGATCCTGAAACATTAAAAAAAAGCCTTCAGTTGTCAAAAGCATATTCGCTTATGGCGGAAAACCATATCAGGGAAGGAGAATTAAGGGCAGCGGCAGATTTATATCAGGAAGGCCTGCAAGTATTTCCGCAATCCGATGAGTTACGTCTCGGTTATGGAGAATGTTTGATACAGCTGAACCAGTTTGAATTATCCGACCGGATATTTAAACAACTTGGTAAAAACGACATCTCCTTCCCGGACAAAGAATTCTGCCGGGGCTTATATACCTATCGGAAGAACTCAGCCATGGGAAATCTCTACCAGAGCTGGGGCAAAACTGAAGAAGCCCGGCATTTCTACAAGGAGGCGGTTGGCTGCAATGCGGAATGGATCCCGGCGCATACAGGACTGATAGAGACTGAAATAATTGCTGGGAATCTTTATATTGCTGAAAAATACCTATCAGAGGTCATGAATCAACTGGGCCGGGACCCGGCCCTGATCCTCATTTCGGCAAACATTGCCATGATATCATCAAAATTTGCCGAAGCCGAAGATCTGCTGATCGAGTTAAAGGGTAAATTACTTGGAACAGACCGTTTTGAGTATCTCCTGTTTCAGACCGATTATTTTAACGGTGATCTGGAATCGCTTTCCCGGATACCTAATTTAATAAAAGGGGAAACTGTTGAAACAGAAGCTGCACGGGTCTGGCTTAATAATTTACAGGGAGAGAACTATCAACCCGACCCCTTAAGAATACCCGAAGAAATCTGGAGAAGCGAATACGTCGCCCTTGACAACGCCTGGCAAGAGATGACCTCCGGGCATAATTGAAAGGATAATGCTGTAAGGCGCGTGGAAGGAGTTCGCCATTTTAAGTTTAAAAGAATTAAGGTAAAATATGACTACTATTCAATACCTGTCTGAAATAGAAAACACATGCAGACTCATTCTGACCGAAGACTGCAACGCGAACTGCCCCCATTGCTTTAATGCCAATATGAGAGTCGGCAAGCACATGCCCATGGAAACTTTCCATAAGGCACTGTCGCTTGTCGATGCCGGGGCGATTAAGCTGATGGGCGGTGAACCGACACTGCATCCTGATCTGCTTGAAATATTTGACGCCTGCCACAAAAAAGTTTCACAGGTTAGACTTTTTACGAATGGGCTGCAAAAGGATGTCCTCGAAAAGATAAAATGGCTTCCGGATGACAGGGTCGCATATAATTTTTTTGTCGCAAACAGAAAATTAACAAACCAGAACTATCTCTTTGATAAAGACATCAACCGTACCTTCCATGTTGTAGTGAACACCCGGACCGATTTTCAGAGGTTATATGTTAAATTAAGAAATCTTGCCGGTCTCCTGCAAAAACAGCAGGAACATGTTAAAGCGCGTTGTGGAATCGCCCTGAGTCTGGATACTCAGGAGAATATTTTCCATAACAAAGAAAAATTACAGATTATATTATATAATGTTGTAAGGAGACTTAAACTCTGGGGTTTTGTAAACGTTTCACGCGATCATCATATTCCGGTCTGTTTCTGGACCAGAGATGCCATCCGAAAGTATCTTGATATTCATCTGAAGAATAATAAAACCACTCGTTGCCTTTCTCCAAACTGTGCCAGCTGGATCGGAATAGACGGAACCGTCAGGCACTGTAACCAGTTCCCGGTCCGGTGTGGTCAGATTTCTGAGAACACCACCATTGAATCCCTCTCAGCCATGTATAAAAAAGCAAAAGATTCCAAATTTGAACTGCTAAAAACCGACAACGAGTGCGGACAATGCGACCATCTTGAACAATGTCTGGGTGGTTGTTTTAAGGCCTACCACCTTGATAGTCAGGTCAGTCTGCACAGATTAAAATGTGCGTAACCTCAATATATTTTTACCGTTTTTAATCACAATCCCCGACTCGACCCATCCGTAAAATGATTCTCATCCAACATTTTTAAAATCAGTTAAAAAAAATTCTAAAGTAAATCATTCCTTCTTCCGATAAAAGATTCAAAGGTTGAAGCGATCCAATATTCAAAGGAAGGAGGCGATAATTTAATCTTTCGCGTAATGGGTCGGAAACCTCGGGCAGGGAAGCCCTAATTCAAACAGCCGCATCAGCGGCAACAAAAAAACAAAATCAAGGAGGATTAAACCATGGGACTTAGAATTCAAAACAACATCGCGGCAATAAACGCACACAGGCAGTTGAGTATTGCAGATGCCGGTCTTGGCAAATCGCTTCAGAGACTGTCATCCGGTTACAGGATCAATTCTGCTGCGGACGACGCAGCCGGTCTTGCTGTTTCTTCAGGAATGCGTGCGGATATCGCCAGTTATAAAGTTGCTTCAAGAAATACTTCTGAAGCTATCGCATTACTTCAGGTGGCTGAAGGTGCTTATGACCAGATTTCGAACATATTAACCCGTCTGAAAGAACTCACGACCCAGGGAACTTCAGCAAACGCTTCAGGAAACTCGACGGACATACAAAACGAAGTCACGGCGTTAAAGAACGAACTTGACCGTATCGCAAATGCGACAGAATATAACGGAACAGCCGTTCTCAGAGGATATGGCACAGCAGTTCAGGCCTACGGCGATACTATTGACACTGCTGCGGAACGCACCACGGTAGGGTTATCGAGCATCAGCACCAGCGGTGTTACGGACAACGTAACTTATACAGTCACCGCAGCCACGACCGGCAGGCTCACAATTGCAAACGGCACAACCGGCGAGAGCGAAACTTCGGCGGTAATTGCAAACGGAGCCCAAACAGTTAATTTCGAGTCCATAGGCATTACGCTTAGCCTTGGAGCGAATTATGTCGCGACAGCCATTGCATTGAATGCCGCAACTCTTGTCTTTACAGCGGCAGGAGGCAACTTCATCACCGGTATAAAGAATGATTCAAACCATTATATCAACGTCGGTATTGACAAGGTTTCAGCGTCGGACCTGACTCTTACAGCTGTCACAGGCACAGCGCTTGGCGATCTTGATCTCATCAATACCGCGATCGATACACTTGCAACAAGCCGTGGAGAAATCGGCGCAACAATGAACCGGCTAAGTTATGCTGCTGCCAACCTTGCAACAACAGTTGAAAATGTTCAGGCAGCCGAGTCGGTCATTCGTGATGTTGATATGGCGGCTGAAATGACGAGCTTCACAAAGAACCAGATACTGCTTCAGGCTGGCACTGCGATGCTTGCCCAGGCAAACATGGCCCCGCAGAATCTGTTGTCCTTATTCGGCGGATGATCCGTCTTAAAACAATTTAACAAAGCAGAGACGCAGAACCTTGCGGTCTCTGCGATTCAGGAAAAAACAAAAAAACCCGTTTTCGGATCTTCGAAAGCGGGTTTTTGTATTCTGGCAGGCTTTTTGCTTTTAAATTCATTGGAACAGGAAATTAACAGTTGTCGTTAGGGTTCAGCTGTCAGAATAGAAACAAGTTATGACATGATTTTGCCTGCGATTACTCACTTTTGTGAATCGGATACCTGATGCAGTTTATCCGTCAAATCCTGTAAATCCTGTAAGATAAGTTTTTTAACACTCAAGTTTTGAGCAATATTTTCCGATAAACAGAATATGGAACGGAATAATTTTCCGGCCATTTTTGAGCACGGTTTTAAAACGGAGGCAACATGGCTTTAAGTACAAACCAGGTAGCGGGACTTTCAAGTGGTTTTGACTGGCGTACGATGATCGACCAGCTCATCGCGGTTGAACATCGCAGAGTAGATCTGGTGGAGAACCGAAAGTCCGAATATGAGTCAAAGCTTACCGAATGGCAATCCTTCAATACAAAACTTCTTGCCCTTAAAACGTCCGCCATGAATCTGAATGATCCAGAAAGTTTTGATATCTATAAATCCAGCCTTACATCTGATGACAGCGCTGTAAATGCCTCCGATCTTTTGTCGGTTACCACCACCTCCTCTGCATCCGGCGGCTCCTATAATATCGTAATCGACTCACTTGCTAAAGCTCAAAAGCTTTCCTCCGGTTCCTTCTCGGTTTTTTCCGAAGCCCTGGGCGCCTCCTATGCGGGAGATATTATTATCAATGGCAGCGCCATCAGCATAAATGCAACCGACAGCCTGGCAGACGTGCGAAATACTATCAACAACGCCAATAGCGGTACAAACCCCACCGGAGTTACAGCATCCATAATTACATATGGAACAAACGACCACAGGCTGATTCTTACCAGTGACAACACCGGGGCAGATGGAATCGGTCTTCAAAACGGATCCGGATCAGATCTTGTGCAACTGTTCGGATGGAAAGATAAAACATCTTCGCTCAAAAACGATATAACCGGCGGCGCCGAGTCAGATGAATTTTCCAGTTCGACGCAGAGCATAAAGAGTCTTTTAGATCTTTCAACAACCCAGTCAGGCACCATACAGTTAAAGGACGGGCTTGGTGTTTACCAGAACATCAGTATCGATTTCTCCGCTGACTCCCTTGAAGCCATCAAAACAGCCATTAATGACGCAGCCATCACGGGCGTAACAGCCTCTATTATAGCAGTAACAACAGAAAATACAACTAACTATAAACTCCAGATAAATGGGAGTCAGGATTTTTTGGATGCACAGAACATCCTTGGCACTCTTGGTGTTCTTCAAAACGGCGTTTCGGCGGTTCATGGAACTACCTCCGGAAACAGCATGACCGAAAACGGCGAAATTATCAATTCAAGCACACTTCTTACCGAAATCGATGGATACAACCAGTATACCGCCGGAGACAAGATCTCTCTCGGAGCTGCATCCCGTGATCATAGCGGCAATGATGTAAGCGGAGATATTCTGGTTATAACAGAAACAACCACGGTACAGAATCTCCTGGACGCCATTAAAACTGCTTATGAAGCAAACGGCGATGAGGTATCGGTTTCTCTTACGTCGGACGGGAAGATCCAGATAGCCGACCAGGAGACAGGAGCAAGCAGCATTGTGGCAACCATGGAATCAACTATCGGTGACACATACTCTTCTCTTGACTGGGGCGCCTTCACCGCCCTTAGTGAAGTGCGGAATAGAGAGATTGTTGAAGGCGCGGATGCATCTATCTGGATAGATGACGTCAACGTTACGAGCAGCGACAACTCCGTCGAAGACGTTCTCTCAGGAGTAACCCTTAATCTCCTGAAGGCAGATCCGGGAACCACTTTAACCCTGAATGTTGCCCGGGATATTGATGCTGTAATGGATAATATCGAGGGTTTTGTATCCTCTTACAATGTCGTCTCCGCCTATTTGAAGGAGCAGCAATCGTATGATCAGGAGAGTGAAGAAACGGGCGGTATCCTCTTCGGTGACGGCACTCTTTTTTCAGTAAAATCGGACCTCACATCCCTTCTCACCCAACAGATATGGGGCGTTGCATCGGATCTCTCCACATTGGGGCTAGCCGGTATCGAGGTGGACACGGATGGTCAGCTTAATATCGATGACGATCAACTCGGGGAATACCTGGAAACGCGTTTTAATGACATAAAGCTTTTATTTTCCGCTAATGGCATATCTGATTCGGGTGATCTGGACTACATTCTAAGTTCCAGCGAGACTCAGGCAGGAGAATACGAGGTCAATATCACCCAGGCTGCCTCACAGAGCACCGAAACAAGCGATACGGCAATCCCTGGTACTTTGGGCCATGATGAAACTCTGACCATTACACAAGACGGCAAATCAGCCGCCATATCTCTCACTACCAGTATGACCATCTCCGACATTATAAATGCCGTCAACACGGAAATGGATACCGTATATACACAAAAACTGGCTGGAAGCGCACTGGTCAAAACAACTGGCGGCATTATTCCCATTATATCTGAAACTGCCTGGAACAACATTGACGGTGGAAACCTGGTAAACGACGATGTCATCGCCTTCAGCGGGACAACACGAAACGGTTCAACGGTCTCGGGCTCCTATACAATCTCAGATACCGGCACAGATTCGGTCCAGGGGTTGCTTTCAGCGATTGAGGCCGCCTACAACAGTCAGGTCACAGCGGAGATCGACTCCACCGGACAGATAGTTATCACCGATAAGACAGAGGGAGCAAGCAGCATAGCCCTGACGTTCGATTACACAGGAACTGAAAATCAGGTGGATATATTCGGATCTGTCTCGGAGGATAATTCAGGCGGCCAGGAAGGCCGGTGGGCAATCGATATAACAGCATCCCATGACGGGACCGACCATCTTGAACTCACTCACGACAGCTACGGAAGCAGCTACAGTTTTACGATCGAGGAAGATACAAATACAGGGCTCTGGACAGGAAGTCAGACAACCCCCGTAAATGTTGATAATGGTCTGGATGTTGAAGGAACGATTAACGGAGAAGCTGCAACAGGTTCAGGTCAAACTCTCACAGGAAACAGCGGTGAGACTAATGTGGATGGTCTTGCTGTAACGTATACAGGTTCCGCAACTGGACTTGCAGGAAACGTGACGCTTACTCTGGGTATAGCTGAACTATTTGACCGAACATTGTTCAACATTACGGATTCCATCGAAGGCTATGTCGGATTTAAACAGGAATCTCTTCAGAATAGCATAAACAGTTTCGGAACACAGATCGAGCAGATGGAAGAGCGTTTAAACAGGAAGATGGAATCTATGATAAACCGGTTTGTAGCTACGGAAACGGCTCTCGCCAGAATGCAAAATCAGAGCAGTTGGCTTGCCGCTCAGATAGATGGATTAAACGGAGTTTGAATGTAGTGGTTAATCCCAATCTGAATAAAATTTAAAGGAGGTTTTGAATGAATAGTCATGGTCTTCGGGCTTATCGGAAAACGACTGTAATCACTGCAGATCCGGGAAGACTGATAATAATGTGTTATGAAGGGGCGATCAATCAGCTTAAAATTGCAAAAATGAAATACGAGAGAAAAGAGTATGAAGCCAAGTATAAGGCTCTGACAAATGCAATGGATTATATCGACGAGCTTTTATGCTCACTCGACTTTGAAAAAGGCGGCGATATTGCACGGCATCTTCAGACACTCTATAATTACATGACCAACAGGCTCCTCCAGGCTGATGTTAATAGAAATATCGAAGGAGTCGATGAAGTTATCGGAATATTGACGGAACTTTTATCCGCATGGAAAGAGATTGTTGCCGGACAAAGCAGAAAATTTCAGCCCGAATCAATTGAATTTAATGAAGAAAGGCCGCGGCAGGCTGTCAGAATGTAGTTGTTCTGTTTATAGGCGGAGGGGAATATGCATGATCACGCAAAAATTCGGGGCATTGAGGAAAGTGCTTTATTAAGATCACCTAAAGATACATCAGCTTTAAGTCTTCAACCTGAACACCTGTGCTTTTTTATGGAACAGAAGGTTTCTCTTATGACCCGGTATCTTTCCATTACAAAATCGATAAAAGAGACACTAATGCTTAAAAATGAAATTAACCTGTTAAAATTTTTATCAAAACGCCAGGACTGCATCAACATGATCCAAAAAACAGACCTGTCTATTCAAAAGCTCATGAATGCAGGCGCAGACGAACTTTCCCGTATTACAGATGAGTTAAAAAGTTCACTTGACGGTTATCTGCAAGGCATTAAAAGTCTTCTTGAACAAATTGCACCTATAGATGCCGAGGTAATGGTGATGGTGGAAGAAGAAAGCCGGGACATTAAAGCGGAGCTGCTGAAAATAAGTAATGGAAGGCATGGCGCAAAAAGCTATGGTAATAGAGGAACGTACAATCCCAGATATCTGGATGCCAAAAGATAGGGGGCCGGAAGGCGGAAAGCAGTATATCGTGCCCGTTACACGGGTATATCGGACATCGAATATCGAAGAACGAGTTAGGTCGGGGATTCCGCCAGAGCGGACCTTCGGCAGAAATCAAGACAGAATTTTGCTTTTGCAGTTGATCCGTCAAATCCTGTAAATCCTGTCAGATAGATGTCTAAAAAAGGGGGTGATTCAGATGTTATTAGAAAGCGTATCTATGTCGGGAAAAAGTCCGAATACTTTACCACCGGCAAATATTGCGGTTCAAGGCACGATTCTTCCCGAAATAAAAGGTGAATCCAAAGAAAAAAAGAAGTCTGTGGAATTATCCCAAATCGCGGAAATAGCCTTGGATCTGCAGAATAAAATGCAGGTGCTTCACAATGTTGATTTGAATTTTTCAGTCCATGAGGCTTCAGGGAATATAATGGTCACGGTCGTCAACGAGGATACAGGTGAGATCATAAGAGAAATCCCGTCCAAGGAGTTACTGGATCTTGCGACCAAACTTGAGGAAGCTATCGGTCTTATATTCGACCAAAAAGCCTGAAACAAATGCTATGCAGGAATTAAAGATCATAAATATGGATCATCCCATCAGAATACTGATCGTAGATGATGATAAAGTAATCGCTGATATATTAAAAGACCTTGCTTCTTCGCCTGAAGAGGAAAGATCTGTGTCTGTCTGCTACGATGGCTCCGAAGCTGTCGACATGCTCAGAAATAGTTTTTTTGATTTGATTATAACTGATCTGAAGATGCCTATTACAGATGGAATGGAAGTGCTGAGGTTTGCAAAAAAAATTAACCCGGCCGTCCTAGTAATTATTGTCACCGGCTATGCTTCGCTGGAAACGGCCATAGTTGCCATTAAAGAGGGTGCTTATGATTATATAATGAAGCCGTGTAAACTTGATGAGATCAAAATTGTTATTAACAGGGCCACAGATACGATAAAACTCAACAGAGAAAACAAAGAATTGTTAAGGAAATTACAGGAAGCCTGTCATGAATTAATAATATTAAGCAAGGTAAGAGATAAAACCGAAAAAGCGGCAAGTTTAAATATTTTCCCTTCAAGCACGGTTGGAATACACCATCTTTATAATAATACCATGCCCGATAACTATGTTGACAATTTGCAGACGCTGGCATCTTTGAAAGAGAAAGGGATGCTGACTGAAGGCGAGTTCAAGGCGTTCAAAAAACATTATCTGAAAATACTGGATAATAAAACGGAGTCGGAGAAAAGCGTCGATGAACGAAAATTTGAATATAATGGTAGTTGATGACGAAAAGTCAATTTTGAATATTTTCAGTGAGTATCTTAACGCAACAACCAGCTACCAGGTCTTTACCGAAAGCAACGGGCTTCTTGCCCTCGAAATAATCAAAAGCCATTCAATCGACTGCTGCTTTTTAGATATTTCCATGCCCGTAATTGATGGGGTCGACCTTGCGAAACAGATACACTTTCATGATAAAACAATACCGATAATTATGATGACCGGCAACCCGTCGGCTGACAATGCAATAAAAACCTTAAAGACCGGGGTTGTCGATTTTTTGACAAAACCGATAGATATACTGCAAATCCCGCAGATCATTAAGCGCGTGATGAAAGAACGGTCCATGTTTGTGGACAGTCTCCTGCTGAAAGAGTTAACTCAAAAAAACCATGAACTTCTTAATATTAATCAAGAGTTGCAACAGAAACTGAAAGATGTGGAAATAATAAGCCTGATCCTTCAGAAACTGGATCAGGCAACGACCATCAATTATCTTATTAATATGCTGGTAGATCTGGCTGGTGATATCACTCTGTGCGATGAAGCCTATTTCTGCAACTTTGCTAATAATCGTACCGACCCCTCAATCCTTGCGGTTTTTTCCCGGTCAAACAGCAAATCGGCATCAGGCACAGAAAAGATAGCATCGCACAACATCAAAAAGGTTGTGGATGACAAAATTCCCCTTATTATCAATGGTAACGGCAACAATTTCAGCACCATGGCCGTTCCTCTTATAATAAAATCCAACGTCTTTGGTGTTCTTGTATTATTCATAAATGACCATGGATGTCATTTTCAAAGAAAGGATTTGTATTTTATAAATTTTTTGTTAAAGAAGGCATCCTCTCTGGTAGAAAATTTTGCTCTATATGAGAACATTTTCGAAAACCTTATTTCATCGCTTTATGCTTTTGTGGAAACAATCGAGGCAAGGGACTCTTATACCAAGCAACACTCACACAGGGTATCCCTTTATTCTATGTCGATTGCAGGCACTATGAATCGTACACAGGAAGAAATCGACAAGCTTAATGTCTCCGGCCTATTGCACGATATCGGAAAGATAGGAACTCCCGATCATATTCTCCTGAAACCGGGAGTACTTTCGGATGATGAGTTCGACATAATCAAAAAACACCCTATTACCGGAAGTAATATTATCGGACACTTCGGCATGTGGATTGATGAGCAGACTATAATAAGGCACCATCATGAACGATTCGACGGCACAGGATATCCGGATGGCCTTAAAGGGGAAGAAATACCTCTGCTCTCCCGCATTCTTTCCGTTGCGGATGTTTATGACGCACTGACATCAGATCGTTCTTATCGCAAAAGAATGCAGGAAGATGACGCATTAGATATCATCAGGAGAAGCTCTGGCAAACAGTTTGACCCGGAAGTGGTAAATGCTTTTTTCGACGCTTATCGGCAAAACAGGATACGCCCGGTACAGGGCAATAATGGGGAAAAAGTGCAAGCGCACTGTCATTCCAGCTACTCAGGGCTGATGAGTGTTCTTTAATTCCGTTCGTCCTATTTTATCCGCGCTGAATAGAAATGCCGGTCAGCACATATCGTTTTGATACCCAGCCTCTTCCCATATTTTCTGCGGAATAAGATCGACAATGGAGGAGAACCGGGATGGTACCAGCCCGATTTTTTTTAGCCTTGATGATAAGTCGCCATTGTTCAGAAATCCCAATTCCTGCCCGGCCTTGAATTTGCTCATCAATAAATCGGCAAGATAAACAACATGAACCAGTTTGGTATCCACGGATGAGAGTTCCGGCTGATGATGATATCTTATCGTATCTATAAGGCGTTCATCCAGAGACCAGCTTTCTCCAAGTATTTTTCCGGCTTCAGTGTGTGTAATGCCGAGAGTTTCTTTTTCGGCTTCACTGAGTTCAATCATATCTAACTGCGTACGCCGATAAAATAATGTATATGCAGATGATAGATACTGGTCCAGCACAACCTTTCCGATATCATGTAAAAGCCCGGCAGTATATGCGATATCGGGTTTAACGACCCCGGTAAACCTGGCCAGCTCCTCTGAAATTAGCGCGGTACCTATAGAGTGCCGGAAAAGCCCCCCTTTACAAAGTGAATATCCTTGTTTTACATCGGAAAAAGAATTTTCCAGCGAGGATGAAATAATCATCTGGAAAAGATGTCTTTCACCCAGGATGAACAACGCCCGGTCAATAGTATCAATTTTATTCTTCATGCGGAAGTATGATGAATTGCACATCCTGATAATGCCCGCGCTGATTATCTGATCTTTTTTAATCTCGTCCGCAACTGCGTTCATATTATAGTTTCCGTCATTCATCATACGGATGATCTTAAGAGCTATCTGGGGAATCGGCTTAACAGCGCTCACAGCCCTGGCGATATCATCCGGTTCAGGTTTCCTGAATACTTTGTGAATATCGGAAGGCCTGCCAACGGAGAGATTAATCGAACTGTTGAATGACTTTAAATCAAGACTAAGAAGATATCCTAAATATCCGCCGGTTTCAGACTGATGAACGGGTATCGACTCACCTGAAAGGATTTCACGTGCAATTTCCGCGGTTCTCCCGCCGATGTCCAGATCCAGATCTACTTGAGATACTTGCCCCACCAGCGCGCCTCCTGCCATGCATGCTTTCATACGGGTCTTGTCGGCGCCGGCCTCGCACAAGGCATTAATAAAGAGGGGCAGACCGGTTCTGGCATATAGTTCGGGTTTATAGGTCTGACGGCAACCTGTCCACTCTGGAAGCAGCAAATGGATCAACCCGCCCACTTTGGCTTTCTCATCACAAATCGTTACACCGATACATGAACCAAGACAGGCTTCAAGCACCAGTTCTTTTTCTTTGCTGACAACGTAGTTTCCTGGAAATACAAGGTTTTTTAACAAAGGTTAATCCTTATAAATATATTTATACTGTTTTTAATGAGGACGCCGATTTTCGCCGATATCCGCAGATAATTATTAACTACTCAGGTTGTTTAGACTTCAGGCTGAAAGCTATTAGCCAACTTGCCCATCCACTTTTAATTCACTTGCTAACCCCGCTGCAAGCAGCGAGGAAGGCGCTCGCTGTTTCGGTTCAATTAAATCATAAAACCGCTGAAACTTGAAAGCTCTCTTTATCCGTGATAAAAAACATATCCTGTGAACGCTTTTTGGAATACATTCTAGAGTCTGCCCTTGCGATCAATTCTTCGGTACCGTCTTCATCCCCAAGTTCACCTATCGATGCAATACCGAAGCTTATATCCACTTTAATCTTTTCCGACTTCCACTCGAAAGAGTAATTCCCTGATGCTGACAGCGCTCTTTTCATGAGCATCTCAGCCATTTGCTTATCGGTCTCAGGAAGAATTATTGCGAACTCATCTCCTCCGTATCTTGTCATGATATCTGTCTCCCTCAGATTTCTTTTCAAGCAATTGACCAATTCCCTAAGAACGTAATCACCGGCCAGATGACCTAATGAATCATTGATTATTTTAAACCTGTCTACATCAATCATGATCAGAGAGAGCGGTTTTTTATATCTTCTCGCCTTAAGGAACTCGCTTTCCATAAACTCCTTAAAGCCCATATGATTGTAGATGCCGGTAAGGCCATCTCTGACGGTCATTTTTTTAACTTTATGATATTTTTCAGCATTATCCAAAGACATGGATAGGATATTTGAAATGGTGGACAAAATTTCATAATTATCGTTTATATCCGATTTTCTGTTTTTCGGGATAATAACCAGAACTCCCCGTAACTCACCTTCCGGGCTCAACGGAAGAATCAATCTATCAGAAAAGAAAACAGGTTCTGCCCGGGAAGCTCCTTTACTGAATATTGAAAAGAACTTATCGGCGGCTTGTTTGGCTTCTATCTTCAGTCTTTCTGCAGTCTTCCCGTTGCTTTGCCCTCCCGGCATGCAGCAGGCAAAATTCCATCTGGAATCAAGCCGGTACAGAATAGAGACTGCTTTGGAATCTATTATTTCGAGGAATCCGGCATCAATCATTCTTTGAAGTATCCGGTTCCAGTCCAAATCATATGAGACTTCATAGCTGAACCGATTGATGAAATCGAGTTCCTGGTTTCTTTTTCTAAGCGCTCTCTTTTCCATTTCAAGCTTTTCGTTGATATTTTTCATTTCATCCATCATTGATAGTATTTCAACAAACGCCTTGCGGTTTTCAAGACCATCCATGAGGGTATCATAAACCCGATCGGCAAGCAGTTCTCTTGGTATAAAACCATAGGCTCCTTTCTGAAGTAATTCAGCTATATTGGCAGGACTGCTTTTTTCTCCATAAAGAATAAGGCATGACCTGGACTTTTTTTCCTGGAGCATATTCATCCAGCCGGCAACTTTTTCACCCGCAAAATCGTAGTCGGCAAGAATAACTTCTATACCTTTGTTTGAGATAATATTATCACTGTCGCACAGCACAGACGAAGCATAAATGCCAAATCCCCTTGATCCAAGAGTTTTTTTAATAATATCAAGGTCATTATCCTTGTCACTGACAACAAACACTCTTTCAGCCATCTATGTCACCTTTTATTTTTTTTTTAAAGCTCCACTCCGCAAGTGGCAAGAATGCGCGCTGTTTAGTAAATAAGAGATTATTTTCTGCGTTAACTCAGATGAATATTTTATTCCACCGGCATACTCCAAAATTTACATGATCCTGGAGATCAGAATGGTTAAAATTAAAGCAATAAATATGCCAAATTATTATCCCTTTTGAGAATTGGAGAAAAACCATCTGCTTGAGGCCGGGGCTATAGTTTAATCTTTATCCCGGATAGTTTAGAAGGATCAAACCACCATATGATGAAATAAACTCTTTACCAATGACATTATATGGTATATAGTGATTTAGGATTGACCCCGATAAACGGGACTTTATCAGTACCTCCTTGAGGGGTGTAAGCAAGCTGGGGATGTAGTACAAGATTTCGCTGCAGGCAGCTGTGAATATTTCTGCTGTTTCGGTTCATAATACCCGGATTATTAACGCTAAGAGAGGTGAATTCTGTCGTCTGTTATGCTGAATCAAGAGATTCTGAATGCCTATAATGTTATATTCGGTTCCTCTGTAGGTACTTCAGTTGATATTTTAAGGCATCTTCACCCGTCGGCACTTAAAACCGCATATCGCAGGAAAGCGCTTGAAACTCATCCTGACCGATCATTGATAGTCGGAAAAATGGAAAATGAAATGAACGGCTGTTTTGTGGAGGTAACTCTGGCATACGAGATTCTGCAGTCTGCCTTGAAGAATCTTCATTCAAACGGTGCAGGATACAATGACCATATCAGGAGAGTATTCGGCAGGAGAACAACCGATACGGTTAACCTCAATAATGCGTCCGACCTTTATTACAGGGGACGAATTCCAAAACACAGATTATTAATCGGCCAGTTTCTATATTATTCAGGCATTGTTTCATGGGGAAGGCTAATTGAAGCAATATCCTGGCAAAAAAGGCAGCGCCCGCCTATCGGACAGATAGCTATGAAATGGGGAATACTCAGCGAATACGATATTCAAGCTATTCTTAAACAACGTAGCCTTGAGCGGAATTTTCATAAGCGGTTCGGTGAATACGCCCGGCTTAAGGGATACATAACTTCCTACGAGTTATTAGCCCTTTTAGGTAAACAAAGGATGTTCCATCGCCCGATAGGAGAATACTTCATCGAAAAGAGAATCCTTCCTGCCGACAATATGGATAAAATGCTCGAAAGATTAAGAAATCACAACCGCTTGGTATCAAAAGGTATCTAACCTGTTCGGAATATTGTACTGCACCTCTAATTATTTTCCCTTTTTATCTTTTCCCCCATATTTTTTTTGCCGTTTTAAAACTTTTTTTCCGTATATTGATGCCAGGATATTGACACTTATCGACAAATTAACGACGGATCTCAATGAATCAAAATAAAAATACTCATGCACCATAACAGGCATCTGTTATCGGCTACTTATAGAATTAATCCGACAATATGCCACCAATCATTCATATCAAATTACTGTAATAATGAGGTATTACAATCTATTCAAAACTTTTTGCTGCCTGCAGCCTGGTTTGCTATCAAACTTCAAACAGACTCCAATTCCCCTGCGGTCTAAGATAACCATCAACTTGATGCCAGGATCTTCAAATGGCACTTATTTTGCTTATTTCCAGTGTATTCTGATTTTTTAAGCCGCAGAAAAAGAATAAAGTAGTTCTCGGTTATTAAAAATGGCATATGGAGTCCTAAACCGTCGTTAAAAAAAAACCGGAATATTGGACGCAGTAAAAGGCATAAATTGCCATAATGAAACAAAATAACATTGGCGGTTTCGTTAACGCGCCTAACCCTTTCCCGGGAATTTTTTTCAGAATCCCCCCTGAGGGGTGCAAGTAGATTTACGAAATTATTAAAGGAATCTGAGGCGGATGCTTCCCATCTATCATACAAACAAAATTGATGCCATAACGGCCCACAGGGAATTACATCCCGCCCGTTCAGGCTTTAACGAACTTTTTTCTGTCAGCCTGACTGACACTCTGCTCAAAGATACTATGCAATATGAAAAATGGAAACAAATACGGCGGAATGATCCATCCAGGGCAGGCAAAATTGCCCGGCTTGTTTTAGAACGCCACGATTATGTTACAGGAAAGATCCCGGCTACCGAAGAGGGTCGGAAGCATTTTGACCTTTTAACCGACCAGCTTAAAAATGAAGGAGTTAATCTTTACAACAGTCATCAGTTTAAAAACCCCATATTTAATGAAACTACCGGTGACAACACGCCTGTAACAACGGCTGAAAACAGGAACCCTGAGACCGTAAGTCAGATCGATAATCCGAAAGCGCCCGGATTAAGGCAACTCTTGAATAAGGATTGTTATGAATTTCTTGCCGGAATTCTGGAAGATAACGGAATCTCCTATTACGGCATCAATGGAGTTGGCAGCACTTTAATTGATCAGGCGCGCAGCCTTGGCATGAAACAAAACGCTTTTCTGACAGGGGAAGGCATAACCCGGCTTTTGTGCGATAACCCTGTTGAAATCAAGGTCTCCGGAGTAACAGACACTTCTTTTGAGGAAATCTGGAACAAAATTGAACCTCACTTGAAAAAAGGCGCTATCCTCTCTTTTTCATCCCGGAATATCGGGCACACAGGAATTATTGACCGCAAAGACGGGCGATGGGTTTTCATCAACTCGAGCGGATCTCCCGGCAATCGTAAGTCATACAGAGTGATTGAAGAGGACCTGAAAGATGAGATACGCAACCGGTTGCAGCGGACAAACCGGCAGCAAACATTTTTAGATATCACTTTAGGTTCTGTAAACCGTGTTTTGACCGCAAGGTTTGAAAATCCACAGTTATCAGAGGGGAGTGGAGTCAAAGAGATCGACCTGTTTCAGGTTGCCTGAAAGGCGAAGCGGATGAACCTTATCCTCCTATTATTTCATTTCCGGGCAAGCCATTGCTCATGGAGTATTTCAAAACACTGCGCAGCCGCCTTATAGTGCCGTCGATTATATCCGCCTGCTTTTTTATTTCAAGCAATTTTTCATACTGCGGATCCTTTTCCGTCTTTTTCAACAAGAGTAATTCGGAATATCCTGAAATAACAGTTATAGGCTGGCTTAATTCATGACAGATAGATCTGGTTGCATCAAGCAACTGCTGAAACTTTTTTTTATAAACCATTTCATCTTCAGACACATTAATGCCTTTTTCAGGTTTATTGCTCATATCCGTCATTTTATCCCTCCAATCATATGCTGATTCCGGACTGCTGTTAAACTTTTGCCTGACTCCTGCTTTTGCATTGTTTTTTATGAAACGATCAAATCTTTCCGCTTATTACATCATAGACCATAGACAGGGCTTCATCAAGCTTCCCGGGTATGTTCCCGCCGGCCTGGGCCATGTCGGGCCTTCCTCCGCCGCCTCCCCCGACTATTGCTGATATCTGTTTGATGATATTTCCGGCATGGTATTTCCCGATCAGATCTTTTGTTACGACAACAATAAGAAGCACCTTATCACCTGCCGCGCTTCCCAGAACTACGATTCCGGATTTAACCTTATCTCTGAACCTGTCGGCAAGATCCCTAAGCGCTGCCGGTGTCTCCACTGAAACTTTTTTGACAAGAACCCTGACTCCGTTTATGGATTTTATCTCCTCATCGATTCCATCGGCTGCTCCTGACGCGATTTTAGCCTTTGCTTTTTCGAGATCTTTTTCAAGCTGTCTCTCCCGGGAAATCATTTTTTCGATTCTTTGGAGCAATGCTTCAGGCTTTTCTTTTAAAAGACGGGCGGTCGCCTGCAGAATATTTTCGCTCTGCTGCGTATAATTTACGGCCGCTTCACCGGTTAAAGCTTCAATACGCCTGACCCCGGATGCGATGCCTGATTCGCTGATTATCCTGAATAGGCCTATATTCCCAGTCCGGTTGGTGTGTGTGCCCCCGCAAAGCTCCTTGCTGAAAGAGGCAAGAGAAACAACTCTTACCACATCGCCGTACTTTTCTTCAAAAAGGGCCGTTGCGCCTGATTTGAAAGCTTTCTCGGCATCCATCTCTTCGATCGATGTTGAAGCATTTTCCCTGATTCTATCATTTACTTCCGATTCGATCCTGTTGAGCGTTTCCCTGTCAATACCTGAAAAATGGGTAAAATCAAAACGAAGTCTGTCGGGCGAGACAAGAGAGCCGGCCTGCTTCACATGGTCGCCCAAATTCCTCCTTAAAACCGAATGAAGTATATGTGTGGCGGTATGATTGAGGGCTGTCGCATTCCGCCTTTTGCTGTTAACTGAAAGAGTTACTATCTGTCCGGCGGCAACACTGCCCTTTACAATCTTTCCCTTATGAATTATTATTCCCGTCGGGTCTTTTACCGTCTCTGTGATTTCTATCTCAAGGCCTTTCGATTTAATAAAACCGGTATCTCCGGCCTGGCCGCCTGATTCACCGTAAAAAGGCGTCTCTTCTGTGACAATTTCGATATCTCTGCCTGCTGAGGCTTTATTTACTTCTTCTCCGTTTTCCACGATAAGAAGAACTTTGGAATCATATGAAAGGCTCTCATATCCTACAAATCTGGGTATCAGCCTTTTTGCAGAAAGATTTTTATATGCTTCGCTGATTCCGGTAAAAACGGCAACCGATCTTGACTTTTCCCTCTGATTCTCCATTGCGGCATTAAATCCGTCCATATCAAGAAAAAGTTTCTCATCCCTCACTATATCGCGCACAACATCAACCGGAAATCCGTAGGTGTCATACAGCCTGAAGATAACATCACCCGGAACCGTATCCGCGCCTCTTGCCCTTACTTCAGAAAGTTCATCATTTAAAAGTTTCAGCCCGTTATCAAGAGTTTCTGAAAAACGTGCCTCTTCATTTTTTATAACATTGGCAATAAATGCTTCCGCCCCGTTAAATTCCGGATAAGCCTCTTTCATGGATTCAACAACAACTCCGGAAGTCTCATGCAGAAAAGGTTTAACAAGTCCGATATTCCGTCCGTAGCGTATCGCCCTTCTCATTATCCTGCGAAGCACATATCCCCTGCCCTCGTTTGACGGAAGTATCCCGTCACAGATAAGAAACGCTGCAGCCCTGCTGTGATCTGCGATTACTTTCAGCGCCACATCGGACGCCGCAGACTCGCCCAGGCTCTTTCCTGAAAGCTCTCCCGCCCTTTTTATAATCGGAACAATAAGATCGGTATCATAGTTTGTCGGCACATTCTGGACCACAGCGACAATGCGCTCAAGACCCATTCCCGTGTCAATGCTCGGTTTAGGGAGCGGAGTCATTTTCCCGAAAGCGTCCCTGTTAAACTGCATAAAAACAAGGTTCCATATTTCAAGATACCTGTCACAGTCACAGCCCACTTTGCATTCGGGCCTGCCGCAGCCGTACTTTTCTCCCCTGTCGATGAGTATTTCAGAACACGGCCCGCAAGGTCCGGTATCTCCCATCGACCAGAAATTGTCTTTCTCACCGAATCTGACTATCCTGTCTTCCGGAATACCGATATTTTTATGCCAGAGGTTATGGGCCTCATCATCGTCAAGATAAACCGAAGCCCACAGTTTGTCGGCCGGGAGGCCATAACCGTTTGTAAGAAGATCCCACGCGAATTCTACCGCCTTTTCCTTGAAGTAATCACCGAATGAAAAATTGCCGAGCATTTCAAAAAAGGTATGGTGCCTTGCTGTATATCCGACATTTTCAAGATCATTGTGTTTTCCTCCCGCGCGCACGCATTTCTGGGAGGTTGTAGCCCTCACATAATTTCTTTTCTCCTCTCCGAGAAAGGTCCTTTTGAACTGAACCATTCCGGCGTTTGTAAAGAGCAGAGTGGGATCATCCGACGGAACCAGGGATGAGCTTCTTACCACCTGATGATCGTGCTTTTTGAAATATTCCAGAAACTCCCTGCGAATCTCGCTGCCTGTCATTCATAACTCCATATTTGTTTTCAGATGTAAATTTATTCCTGCAACTTGATAGTATATAAATTTGCCTTTTAGACGCAGATAAACTCAGATTTTAGGGATTTTAAATATAAAGCACTAAATAATTATCTGCTGATATCGGCAAAAACTGAGTCCTAATTTAATATTAGGAGCTGTCACAAAATAACTGCTTTATTTTTTTACAGCGGCTTGTTCCTCCTGAATTTCTTCTTTTGCAGGTGCAAGCCCGATCGTCTCTCTAACTTTTGCATAAAGGCTGTTGAATATATCCGCATTATCTTTCAAAAATTTCTTAACATTCTCGCGGCCCTGACCTATTCTTTCGCCGTTATATGAATACCACGCTCCGCTTTTGTCGATTACCCCGAGCTCCGCCCCCATATCGACGACATCACCTATCTTCGATATCCCTTCTCCGTACATTATGTCGAATTCAGCCTCTTTGAAAGGCGGAGCCATCTTGTTTTTGACAACCCGGACCTTTGTCCTGTTCCCGACAACATCCTGTCCCTCTTTGATTGAAGCGGTACGACGTATATCAAGTCTTACTGACGAGTAGAACTTCAGGGCATTTCCTCCGGTAGTTGTTTCCGGATTTCCGAATACAATACCTATCTTCATCCTTATCTGATTTATAAAAATAACCGAGGTCATCGTTTTGCCGATTGTTCCGGTCAGTTTCCTTAAGGCCTGGGACATCAGTCTTGCCTGTAGTCCCATATGGGAATCGCCCATTTCGCCTTCAATTTCCGCCCTTGGAACCAGAGCGGCAACGGAATCGATCACCAGAATATCTATAGCCCCGCTTCTGACCAGCATATCGGTAATTTCAAGGGCCTGTTCACCGGTATCGGGCTGGGCTACGAGAAGTTCGTCGCAGTTGACTCCGATTCTTCTTGCATAACCTGTATCAAGGGCATGTTCCGCATCTATAAAAGCGGCAATCCCGCCCTGTCTCTGGGCTTCAGAAACGGCATTAAGAGCAAGAGTTGTCTTGCCCGATGATTCAGGCCCGAAAATCTCTATAACTCTTCCCCTTGGGATACCTCCCACACCAAGTGCCTTATCCAGCGCAAGCGAACCGGTAGATATTACAGGAACGTCTATTACAGGCCTGCTGCCCAGCTTCATAATGGACCCTTTCCCGAACTGGCGCTCTATCTGCCCTATTGCGGTATCAACCGCTTTTTCCTTATCTGTTGAATTGCTCATAATCCCTCCTCTCTTCCTGTGTATCTGAAAAACATCTGATCGGTTTTTACACTAAACCCGGTATGAAATCGTTATTCCTGATAGTAAATAAAAAGTCTGAACCGAAACGAAGCTTCCCCGTTCGCTCTGCGGCTGAGATCTTCAATTCCAACGGCAAAGTAAAAAGCTCATTATGCAAGGCGCGCAAATCTTGAGGAATGAAGCGTACATATAAGTACGCTGCAATGACGAAAGATGAAGCGCAACTTAAGCAGAATGGCTTTTTAAGAAGCCGTTAATGGTACTTTCAAAAGCTCCGTATGAACAGGACCTGCAGGCAAAAGATCGCTTTTAAACAGAATAATCTCCGCTGCAACAAAAACATCCGTATTGAAATCCTTATGCTTTCTCATTGCTTCAATCAGTTGCTCACTGTTAACCTTGTCTTTAAAACGGCCTATAGTCAGATGTCCCTTAAACGGCCTCTCTTCTTTTATAAAACCGTATTTCTCCAGATTTTTTTCAAGAGCATCCTGAAGAGTCGAAAGCATGGATACCTGGCCTGAAAGCCCGGCCCACATTACACGCGGGCGAGCAAGAGACGGGAACACGCCTATCCCTTTTGCAGAAAGCGTTACAGGCGGACAGATGCCTGCACAGGCATCCATTGCAATCTCTATGCTTTTTATATCAGATTCGCTTATGTCTCCGAAAAATTTCAGGGTAAGATGAATGTGTCCGGGCCGGACCCATCGTACCGGAAACCTGTATTGCTTCAAATCTTCCTGAATATTATTTATGGAAGACAATATATTTTCCGGAAGCTTTATTGCTATAAAAGCTCTCATATTGAGACCTGCATAACATCTGATCAAGGCCATGTCAGGGTATGGGCTCATATGCTCTGCCGGATTTTTTCCTTTTTCCTGCAACGGCAGCAAATCCGCATCCATCAGATCCGAACAGCCCCAGAGAATAAATGCTCACGAAGCCTTTATTCGTCTCTGCCTGTCTGATCTTTATCGACCAATTGGGGGCGTGGATAATATTTCCGCATGTTTTCCGGCGGATCATATGAGCCCATACCCTGACATGGCCGATATTAATTACACATCCGGCAGAGTAAACTGCGGTTCGCCAAGGAAGAACCTTCCCTTTGAAATCCATTCCTTTAATATATCCGCTATTTCGCGGGCCTTCGAAAAGCTTGAAAGAGGAACCGTAGGAATCTTTTTGTCCCTGAAGGTTATAAATCCGCTTTTCAACTGAGCGTAGCTGACCTGGCCGTATGATTTTGAAATTCCGTTCGGGTAATCATTCCCGTAGTCGGTAATCTGAGTGAATATGTCATCATCAGATATGCCCGTATATGATGCAATCTCCTCATTCAACACCGGAATAGGTACTCCGAGCCCGACCGCGAGGGAGCAGCCATAGCCCTGTATGCTCACACCTACAAGCCAGTCCTGGTTCATATTTTTAAGGTCTCCCATGACCCACATTGTGCCTGCGGGAGTAACCGGTACCCCTTTTTCGTTTCTTTGCGCTGTCGGCTTGTGCTGTGTTCCGTGCCACGTAACATATCCAGTTCCTCCGCCGAGGAATATTCTTGTCCCAAGACCGATAGTTTTATAATGAGGATCGTTGAACAGGGGGCTGAACTCCCCGGCCGAGCAGTAATTGGCATTCCCGGCTCTCGGTTTCAAAGCGCCCATGTAAGTATAGATTATTTTATCTGTCAGGTTAACTGCGCAGTTATAGTTCTGGTATCCGTTTCTCGGATTGCAAATGGTGGCCTGTGGTAGAGTCGCAATAGAAATCTCCTTTTCCACAAGGCGGCCCGGATAGCATGCAGTGCCATATGCGGTAGCTTTAAGATGCACTTTTTTCCCTGCCACAAGATCCTGTATAACGTGTCCGCCGCCGTAATTGAACTCACCGGGATAGACCTTGTTCAAAGGATCATCTTCGCATGTTTCTGTGGCGCCTATATAACAATCTACGGCTGCAATTCCCGCGTATGCAGGCACATTGTTAAGCCAGACTCTCGATGCTTTTATGGTAGGAACTGAATGTCCGAAATTGATAAATGCGCCCGAAGAGCACATGGGAGAAAAGGTTCCGGTGGTAACAACATCAACACGCTTTGCGGCCTTAACCGATCCGTCGTTTTTAACTATGTCAATCATTTCTCCGGCAGTAACCACAACAACTTTACCGGATCTGATCTTCTCGTTGATCTCAGAATAACTCTTCTTAACCTTATACTCCTTCATAATCCCTTCTCCTGCTACAGCCAAGTCAGTGTCTATCCTAAAACATAAATTTTATTAAATTCAATAGTATAGGAATTTGCATTTAGGACGCAGATGAACGCAGATTGTCCGGATTTTTTAATGTGAATTAACCCGCCCACAGGGCGGGGCATCTTTATAAAACTTGAGGAGGGGGATTGCATCCCCCAATGCCCCTGCTCCGCATTCATCCCCGTCCACAGGACGGGGTATTCTGCGGGGGTAATTCATAAACACTAATAGAATAATTATCTGCGTTTATCGGCGAAAATCCGCATCCTAATTTAAACCGGATTTGACAGCCTCAATTTTTCCAGTAACGTTATTCGATATCCATGAAGCATCCCACCATTCCAAGGGATTCACAAATATGTTGTTTACCAGTATACTGAAATGCAGATGATCTCCGGCTGCAAGTCCCGTGCTTCCTGAGCGTCCCACAATACCGCTTTTTTCAACCATCTGCCCTATTTTGACGTCAAAACTGTTCAGGTG
>Ga0105099_10000203_pt1 | contig 39840 bp, 28 predicted proteins | sample PPLLak3cmMay2015_2_FD_79138 | JGI IMG/M metagenome (GOLD analysis project Ga0105099, IMG submission 79138) | Freshwater sediment microbial communities from Prairie Pothole Lake near Jamestown, North Dakota, USA - PPLs Lake P8 Core (1) Depth... | ecosystem: Environmental > Aquatic > Freshwater >... | reverse complement strand
TTCGATGAGAAAAACTAATCGCCGTTCGGCACCCTGAATTATATTTTATTCAAGTCGCTTTGTCGTTTAATGTCAAGCCGGATAAAACGATTTTAACCTGCCGAACCGGCGATAATACGCAGTTGAAAACAAAAATTATTCCTATACAAACAAATACCATAATGTTTATCTGAAGTTAATAGGTAATAAATTACACCTTATAGCACCTTCAGATTTAGATATTTCCAATCTAAAAATCTGTCTTTACAATATGAAAGGAGAAAAAATAGACGCATTTAAAGGAAGTAGAAACGGCTATAATTTTCTTAATATCACAAATCTTCCATTTACCGCTTCAAATATATTAATAATCGTAACCTCTAAAGACAAAAATATAATTTCTATTAATAAAATTAGCCTCACTAAATAGAAAAAACTTCCTATTACTCATCTACTTTTCAAAAGAATAGAATTTATTACTTGATTACTGTTTGCAGTTATAGACAAATGTGCCAATGGGACACTTATATTTATATTTGAAGTGAAATCAGTCATAAAAAAGTTAAACCAATAATCATTCAAAAAATCTCCATTGCTTAAAAATTTATACTCGCCAATATTATATGTATCCAGGGACGGAGACAACGGATTAACCTAACCCTATAAACCCTACCCCTTTCTTTTCAACCACCTTTTTCCCCTCGCACGGGTGCTATAACTGCTTTGCCTGCTCCGCCGCATTGCACGCTGTAGCGATTGGTGGTCACAATCACTTAAAATCGCAACTATCGCAAGGCATTGATTGCTGCTTTTTCTGTATTAAAACACCGGCTGTATCATAGGCATAAGATATATATCCAGGGACGGAGACAACGGATTAACCTAACCCTACAAACCCTACCTCTCCTTTTTCAACCACCTTTTTCCCCTCGCGCGCCAATCGCCACACTCCCGCAGTCGATATTCCAAGGTATTACCCAGCCTCCGTTTTTGGCATCTCAAATATATTACTCCCAATATAACAAAAAATATTCCGGGCATTATTTATTGCTTTGTCTTTGGTCCGTTTTTGTATTTCGTCGACTTTGATTCCCTCATTCCCACCTACCTTCTCCTGCGAGGGAAACTTTTGCCTGAAATTAAGGCAACACCCGAGTGGTTCAAAAATTCCGGGTTTATTTACAGCAGGTCTGCATCCTGGCTGCTTTGAACGGCATGGTGCCGCGCAATCTGCTGTGCACGATATCTTCGCTCATTTCGGTCATGGCGTGTTGAACGACGGCGTTCATTTTGTTTGTTAAAATGCCGATTTGTATGATCAGTCCGTTGGCAATGGCTTCTATGATGATGATAAAGCAGTTTTCTTCGCTGGTATGAGTAAGGAGTTCCGCTGGCGCGCGGAGGTCAAAAACCGGCATTGCCGTATGTCTGAGCCGAATGGAGCCGCACAGGTTGTCTGCGACAAAGCCGGGCTCCTTTTCCCGTTTCAGGACGCTGATGCTGGTGATAATCTCCTTAACCGCATTGACTTTAAAGCAGTAGTCGTTTCCTTTCAGGCTGATGCGTAAAAATTTTCCCCGAAGCAGACTTTGCGCTTCTACCAGGGACAATTCCTTATCGACCATACCTGTCGATGTGTGCATGCGTGACTCCTTGTTATTGTATCATGTAAGATGTAAGGTTTCAAAATTGAAATTAGAAACTTGAAACTTGACACTCGACTATTTTCTTTATCCGGTAACCAGTATCCAATATCCAACATCTTTTCCTTTGGACATTGAACATTGAATCATTTTTCAATTAAATTCCAGTATTCCCCAACACTCCGGTCTTTCAACGGGCTTCAGGGTGGAAACGTTGCTTTTCCAGTCTATAACGGCTTTATTAGGCGTTGCGCTGGTATCCGAGTCGTTATAGCGGAGCGCGATCCCGATTTTATCGCCTGGAAATGCCCCGTTGGCCAGACCGATCTTATCTTTGGGGATCCTGAGTTCGATACACCTGGTTTTTGTTTGTATAGTAACAATCTTTCCCTGAATATAATTCGAATTTTTTATGGGATAGGCTTCGATGCTGGGTAATGTAACGTGATAGGATCTCCATTGCATCATGCCGTTATTGGGTATGGATTCACCTGTTTTAACCTGTATTCTGAATATCGGCGCGGTAATAAAATCAGGTTCCAGCGGCGAACGCGGGCAGAAATAGACGACAAAAAAATCGTTTGTCCACTCATCGTTGGTACTGTCTCCCGGGCCGGGAGCAAAGCACTCGTCTTCAATCTGGACCGACAGATAGATGGCGTTGGCGCCAACGGCAGATTGTACCCTTGCGGTAACCGGTATCAGGTTTTTCTCCAGCTGGGCGAAGCTTCTTCCGGTAAATGCGCTCCAGAAAGGCGTTTTGGTGGTTGATAATTTATCGAACAGGTTCTCTTCGTCAAGAGTAATGAAGTAGGAGGTCAGGGTGTTGTTCAGGGAAATGGTAAAGGAATTGTTGCCGCTTTTAAGGTTGACCGTGCCATGCCCGAACATGAGCTTTGCCTGGCCAAGGAAACCAGATGCGTCGATACAGGCCTGGCCGGGCGGAATATCGGTGAAGGTAAGGCCCGCAAGGCTGTTAAACGGCGCCTCTTTTTCAAGGTAATATCCATTTTGTCCGGAAACGCTGATGATGATTTTGTCCGGCACGACAAAGCTGCTGGTGCTCAGTTTCAGCGCAACGGCTGCGTTGTCGCCGGAATTGCCGAAGGGCAGCATGCTGTTGCAGGAGATGCAACACAGGGCGATACAAAGTACAGAGACAATTGTTATGGCTTTTCCCATATCACCTCCAGTGTCGCGGTCTCTTCGCTCCGCTTGATTATCAGAAGAGCGGCAACGCCCCCTCCGACAGCTACTGCACCGATACCGGAAATTATCAGGTTTCGCTTAAGCTTTTTGCTGTTGCGCTCCCGTTTCTTCGGAGCGCGGGGTTCGTATAGGGTCTCAAGTCCGGCCAGCTTGTTTACCACGACTCCTATCTCGGAGGTGAGCAGGTCCTCTATGGGTCCGGTATAGCTGTGAGAAACGGAATTGATGATCTTGCCCGACTCTACCGATATGATCCGTACATTGATCGAGTATGCATTTCCCACCTTTCCCAGGGACCCTGCGATGATCTGCTCGATACCCAGAATCTGCCCCATCTCGACGATGCACTCCTGGTCGGTGCAAATGCCGCTCTGCTGAAACGCCTGTTCCTTTAAAATCGCTTCCATCTGGCCGCGCTCCATCACCTGGTATTTTTCCGTTTTCATGAGCCTCGTGCGGAACACGTCGGTCAGGGTGGCTGCCTCGTCCGGCGAGATGCCGCGAGCCTCGAAATTGTTTACCGCGACTGTGGGGGCCGGAGCTGGTGGTATGACTGTCTCGACCGGCTGTTTTGGCGCGGCAGAGACAAGGCACACAGAAAAAAGCAGAATCGCATACGATATTCTGATAAAAAGGAGCGGCATTATCATACATCCTTTAACGCAAGGTTTTTAAAGACGGCCATCATGAATTATACAGTTGAAGGATAGAGAAGTCAATACAAGAGTAGGCGTTTTTTTAGGTTCAATAGTATCAGCTGAGGATCAGACTGTTATCTGCGCAAAATAAAAGGATTGGTCTCAGAGACTGTGGGCATGACCTGCAGCCGCCCGGTGTGGGCAACATATACGGTAGGTTGTCAGCGCGCCCCTTTTCCGGTCACCACAACCAGCAGGGTGCGCACGATGATTTTAATATCGAGCAGAATCGACATGTTTTCGAAATAGTAGAGATCATACATGACTTTTTGTTTTACATCTTCGATGGTTGCGTCGTATTTATGTTTGACCTGCGCCCAGCCGGTGATACCTGGCTTCATTTTAATGCGCTTGATATACCAGGGGATCTCCTGCTTGAGCATCTCGATGAAATAGGCGCGCTCCGGTCGCGGTCCCACAAGGCTCATCTCGCCCCTGAGCACATTGATGAACTGGGGTATTTCGTCCAGCCGGGTTTTACGCAGAAACCTGCCCACCGGCGTAATGCGGGGATCGTCCTCGGTCGCCCATGTGGGGCCGGTCATTTTTTCAGCGTCTTTATACATGGAGCGGAACTTGATCATGATAAACTGCCTGCCGTTCTGGCCGACCCGCTCCTGTTTGAAGAGAATGGGTCCCGGAGAGTTGGCACGGATTATCAAGGCGGTGATCAGCCACAGCGGTGCGCCGCATATAAGAATCATCAGCGAGCTGAGAATGTCCATGATCCGTTTTATCTGCGCCTCCCACGAGGGCATATGATCCTGCAGGAGAACAATGAGCGGCACGCCGAAAATCTGGTGGGTCTTCAGATGCCCGGCAATGACGTCCATGAGCGACGGAACAAGGTATATGGTTACGTTGCTGTCCAGGGCGTAGTTGAGGATGCGGAGGATTTCATTTGGGGAGCTTGATACCTCGGATATAATGATCCCTTTGACGCTGTTCTTTTTTATGACCTCCGGAAGCATCGAATAGGTGCCCAGCATGGGAAGTCCGGCGCAGACGCCCCCTTTTTTTCTCCCGTCGTCGTCGACAAAACCGATAACCCGGTAACCGAGCTGGGGATGGCTGCATATCTCCCGCACCAGCGTTTCGCCCGATTGGGAGGAGCCGACAATGAGCACGTTGTCGATGCCGATGCCTTTTGAAAACAGCCAGACCCAGAGCGTGTGCATGGCGAACCGGTTAACCGTGGCAAAGAGAAGCATGATTATGGCATAGGTGGAGAGCATGCCGAACTGGGTCTTGGTCAGCAGTAAGGGTCTGATGCCGGTTGTGGCAAAATGAATGATTTCATCGGCGCTGATTAATATGAACAGAAGAAATATGCCGAACAGCACCGTACGCGTCACCACAAGAAACTCGTCGATGCGGGACTCTTTGTACCAGTTGCGGTAAAGGCCGGTGAAGAAAAAGAGCAGCACCCATGCGACCGTCAGTATAATCGACGGAATGATATATTCAGCGAAATTCAATGCCGGATTGTATGTTTCGGGAAACACATTGCTGATATAGCGAAGCCAGAACGTCGCGGCAAACGCGGCGTTAATGGTAAGCACGTCGAAAATAAAGGTAATCAGTTTTTCGAAGAATCTGGTGCCCATAGGTTAAAGCATACTGGTTTTAAAAAATAGATAACAAGATTGATTACGTTTAAAAATAATAAATATGATTTTGAGGTGATTAATCCGGCTACAGAACGGTTGAGATATTATTTTTAAGATCAGATGTTATGTTCAACGTATCGCGTAACTTCTTTTATGCTCAATTTTTTCATGGTTTTCTTCCGGTGCAAAGAGATAGAGCTGGACAGTATTAAAATGCTTTTTAACCATTTCATAATATTCGGGAAGGATATCTATGCCGATCGCGTGTCGCTTCATTCTGTTTGCTACGATTAAAGTTGTTCCCGACCCCATAAACGGGTCAAGAACTGTATCGTGTTCCTTCGTAAAAAGTTTAATAAACCATTCGGGGAGCTCTTCTGGAAAAGCCGCACTATGGTTTCTATTGCTGCATTCTGTTGCCAGATGCAGAACATTGGCAGGGTATGCCATTTCTCTGTGCAGCCAATTTGAAATATTCTTTCCGAAGCCGCTGCCAACCCGCGAATTATCACGTGTTTTATCAGTTTTGCTAAGTTTTTTTAAGCGGGTTTTAGCCCAATCACCCATAGGTACCATTACTGCTTCCTGGTACATATGAAATGTTTTACTTTTATTGAATTGTAACAGTCTTTCCCAGGCATCTCGAAAACGGTTTGGCCATTTACCCGGATAACAATTCTTTTTATGCCAGATAAACTCCTCTGTCCAAAGCCAGCCTTGTTTACGCATATTGAGAATAAGTTCTAGCACATAGGTGCTTCGTTCCCCATCTAATACTTTTTCTTTAATATTTAAAATAAAAGTGCCTGTCGGTTTAAGCGCTCTGAATAATTGGTTTGTTATTGGCAAAAACCACTCTACATACTTATTTGGATGGATTCCACCGTACGTACCTTTGCGTTGATCGGCATAAGGAGGTGACGTTATAATAAAATCTAAAGAATTATCCGGAATTTTCAGTAATTCCTCTTTTGCATCACCCAAAAATATTGTAGGATAAAAATCCATAGTGGTTCATTTTTGCTGTTGTTGAGGTGAAAATAGCTTTTCTATAAATATAATTCAAAGAAGGAGGATTTCAGGCTTAATGATGTATTTTTTTTATCCTTGGCCGATGTTTTTTTTCAGGACTCCATGCTGACAGATCGAATCTAATTATTCAGTGTTAGGACGGATCGATACCCTTCAAAATAACCCCATGGCAATTGAATCACTGCACCATTGCCGTTTCTGAAATACGCATACGGTGCCGGGTCAATTCTCGATTCGTATCAACTGCGTCTTCTGCTTTATGACAGACATTTTTTCGATCTCTCCTATCGCTTTCTGCAGGTTGTCTTCTCTTGCATCGTGGGTTATCATGACGACGGGAACGAAGTCGGTGGCGCTTCGCTCATTCTGCACAACCGAGCTGATGGATATGTCGTGGTCTCCCAGGATGGCGTAGATCGAGGCCAGGACCTTTGGTTTGTCAACCACCGAGAAGCGCAGATAATATCTGCCGGTAATGGCGGATATCGGTCTGATTGGTATTTCGCAGCCGGTGCTGTAGTAGTCCATCTGCAGCCGCCGGGGGCTTCCTTCGGTGATGTTGCGGGTTACGTCGATGATGTCGCTTATTACCGCGGACGCGGTTGGCAGCTCGCCCGCCCCTTTGCCGTAAAGAAGTATCGGACCCACGGCGTCGCCTTCGATAAGCACCGCGTTGAATACGTCGGACACCGACGAGAGAATATGGCCGTGCGGCAGAAGCGTGGGATGGACGCGCGCTTCAATGAGCGGGCTTGTTTCGCTCTCTTTTCTGATAATGCCCAGCAGCTTGATGCAATAGCCCAGTTCCCTGGCGAAATTGATGTCTTCTGCGGTTATGCCGGTTATTCCTTCTATGTATAATTTTTTGAAAGGCACATATCCTGCATACAGCAGCGAGGCCATGATGGAGAGCTTATGCCCGGTGTCGCCCCCGCCGATGTCAAGCGTGGGGTCGGCCTCCGCGTAGCCGTTTTTTTGTGCGGCTTTCAATACTTCGCCGAAGGGCAGGCCCTTTTCCGTCATCTGTGAAAGGATATAGTTGCACGTGCCGTTTATTATGGTTTTTACGGATATGATCTCGTTGGCTATCAACGATTCCCGGATGGTTTTAATCGTGGGCATGCCTCCGCCGACCGATGCCTCAAACGACAGGGAGACCCTGTTTTTCTCCGCGGCCTCGAACAGCTCAGGGCCGTGCTCCGCGATAAGCGCCTTGTTCGCCGTAATCACGTGCTTGCCGGCGTTGAGCGCGCGCAGAATGATGGTTTTTGCTTCCGTGATGCCGCCGATGAGCTCGATAACGATCTTGATATCGTTGTCGTTCAGAATGTCGTCCGGGTTATGGGAGCAGATGGCGTCTGCTGTGGGTAGCGTGGCTAATACCCCCGGCCTTTTATCCACAATGCGCCTGAGCGCAACCGACAGGCCCAGGGTTGTATTGAAGAACTTCTTCTGTTTGTTGAAAACTTTGACAACACCGCCACCCACGGTGCCGGCGCCGATAAGTCCTATATTGCATAGAGCCATGATGGTTCCTTTTTTATTATCCGGTTCGTGTCCGCCAGTACGCAACATGCAGGATTACAATATACAACAATGAAAGCGGCGATTACCACTGGCGACGGTTAAATTCTATGACACGGCACCGCTGTTCAGGGAAACAAGGCTCCCGTCCAGGGTACATACAGGTATGTCGTGCGGAAGCGCAAGTGAAAACGAAAAGCCCGGCTCCCATGTCCGGCGCTTTGTTTGCCGGTACCACCGCCGTTCAGACAGGGAGAGCCGGAAGCGGGCGCAGTACTCATGTTCCTCGCTCCGGAGCGGGCCGTGAAGCGTCTTTCGCCAGTTGATCATCCTGACATATTTCCACAGGGAGGCGACGTTCTCGCGGGAAAAGGCGGGGCCGAATTTATACAGCGCACTTCCCCGCAGCAGGCGGCGCTCCTGCGGGATCCCCATCGCTTCGAACAGCGGCACGCCCGGAACGCAATAGAGCGGCGACACCCCGATGATGACCGGCAGTTTTGCCAGCGCAAGAATATCCGCAAGGACATTCTGCGGCGTGTCCCCGGGTAATCCGAGTATCAGAAACACGATGGTTTTTACACGCCCCTGTACTCTGCTCACGACTTCTTCAACGGCATCCAGAGTAAAAGGGCGGTGAACCGACGACGAGAGAACGGCGTCGGAGGTGACAAGGGAGAGGTTGAGCTCGATAAAGCCGGCCTGTATGATCCGGTCGACAAACGGCACGATATTTTTTGCCGTTATCCCGTTCATGGCAGCGTAGCGTAAGCCTTTTTTGTGGTACGTTTCTAGCACCGGAAGAAACTGGGCGGTGAACTCTTCGGTGCAAAACAGATTATCATCCTCAAAATCGATGATTTCTACGCCGGATTTGTATAAATATGCTATTTCATTCTCGATGGAATGTATTGAGCGCAGGGAAAATTGCTGGTTTTGATGAATCGGGCAGAAAGCACACCGGTAAAAGCAGCCCCGGCTCAGCACCATCTTCGCGATTCTGTGACGGTTGAAAAAATAGTTTTTGGTTCTTTGCGGAAACCCCTCCGGAACAGGGGATGGTACCGGCTGCGTTGTTGAACACACAGCGCCGTTTTTCCTGAAAACGATGCCCGGCACACGGTCAAACGGGAGGTTGTTGATATAGGCGTCAACAAACGCGGGAAATACATCTTCGCCGTTGCCCAGAAGAAAAAAGTCGGCTTTTGATTCTGCAAAGAGTTTATCAGCCTCGGCATTAATCGCCCATCCGCCGGCAACGACGGTACAACGGGTTTGTTCCTTTATCCTGCAGATCAGACTCTCGACGTCCGGAAAATAACCGGAGAACATCGCTGAAATGGCGGCAATCTCATACCCGCCTTTTAGTATCACATCGATAATTCTGTCAAAAGAGTCACCGAACCGGTTATACTTGGAAAAAAGTGAGAACGGGGACGTATCTTCCTGATAAATCTCTTTTAAATAGGAAAATTCTGAGGGCCACGGGATTTTTTTTGTTTTTCCGGACTCGACCGCATCATATATATCGACGGAAACGGATTTTATTTTTTCAAGCGCAGCTTTTATATACAGAAGCCCGAGAGGCTCTTTGCGCGCAGGGGTATAATAAAAATCAAACACCGGAGGCGAAATAAGAAGAATTTTTATCATCAGTTGCTGATAACCTGTTAAATTTCAATATATTATGAATAAATAAATTCGTTTTTTTTAAAGCACCTATGTAAAAATACAATAAATCACCGGATTAATCATTGATAAATATTTTTAATGAATTGAAAATTCTTAATGATTATCGATACCTTAATAAATGCGTTGAAGTGGCGGATATCGTAGATATAATGGCATCATGTTACATTTTCAGGATATTACAGTTGAAGTAAACGGCTAAATTCGTAAAAGATTTTAAATAAAAAGAGCATTTTAAAAATTGTGTGCTATATTATCTAAATATATTCGTATGAAGGAGGCCATCATTCCGGAAGAAAAATGACATAGTACCCTTAAATTTGAAGTATAATATAGAATGTGGGGTTAAACATTAAAAGAGGGGTTCTGTATGAGAGTCATCGCTGCTGGTGTTCTTGTATTTTTCTTTGGATTGGGATTAACGGCAAAAGAGTCTTACGTCAACCTGGCTGGTAAAAATGCAACCGGTCTTGACCAGATCGATCTTCAATTCAGCATCGGGAGCTATAAGATCGGGAGCGTCGACGTCAATGGTGAGAAGTGTGCCTATGTCAACCTTGACGGCGCAGCCCTTTTTGAAGAAAAAGGCCTGCCGATGCTGCCGTATGTGGCAAAAAGCATCATTATTCCCCCTGATGCCGACATGGCCCTTGAGGTTACGGGGATAACGTATAAAGAAGTCGGCATACACCGGTATATCCCGTCAAAAGGGGTGATCTATCGCAACCAGAACCCTCAGGCAATTCCCTATATTTTCGGGGATATATACGGTAAAGACCAGTGGTATCCCGAAAAATCCGCGTTTATCGGGATGCCGTATATATTCAGGGATGTTCGCGGGCTTGTCGTCTATTTCCAGCCGTTTCAATATAATCCGGTAAAAGGGTTGCTGCGTATTGCGGAGTCGATGACGGTGCGGGTGAAGAGAACCGGCATCAGCACGGTTAATGTGCTCAAAACCCCGAATACCGCTATCTGCCCGTCGTTCGATGTCATCTATGATGCGCACTTCGTTAATTATCAGGATATCCGTACCCGGTATACGTTCATCAAAGACAGCGACAAAATGATCGTCATTACTGCGTCTGCGTATAAAAGTTCGATGGATCCTTTTGTCAAGTGGAAAAACCAGAAAGGCATCAAAACCGATCTGTATGAGTATCCGTCGCAAACAGGCGGCAGCGGCGCATCTGCAGTAAAAACTTTTATTCAGAGTACATTCACCGCCGATAAGATAACCTATGTACTGCTCGTGGGAGATGCGGCGGACATACCGTCTATAAGCGCCTCCGGCGGCCTGTCAGATCCCTCATTTACAAAAGTGGCCGGAACCGACCCCTACCCTGACGTTTTTGTCGCCAGATTCTGCGTCAATTCCGCCGATGAAGCGACGGCGATGGTGAAAAAGGCGCTCAAATACGAGAAGGAGCCGGATTCTACCGGCACCTGGTACCAGAAGGTAATCGGCATGGCCAGCAGTGAAGGCTCCCCGCCCGATTACCAGTGGATGGAGGATATGAGAACCCAGTCTTTTGAACCCTACGGATACACGATGACCAAGTTTTATCAGGGGCAGGGCGGGACGCTGGATGATTTTATAAAAATTATCAACGAAGGTTGCGGATGGATAAATTACATGGGGCACGGCTCGTCGGGATCGTTTGGATTCTCCGGTGTCAGCATCAAGACCAGCGACCTGCTGTCTTTGACTAATGGCGACAAGGTCCCCGTGCTAATTTCGGTTGCCTGCAACAACGGCGAGTTTGATATAAGCAGCGGCGACTGTATTGCGGAGGCCGCGACCGCTGCCGACGGGAAAGCCATGCTGGCCTATCTTGGCTCCTACATAAGCCAGCCCTGGACACCTCCGCAGCATGGCCAGAAAGAGATGACACGTCTTCTCTGCTCGGATTCGTGCATATCGCTGGGAGGCATTGTGTATAACGGCGGATCGAAGATACTGGATCAGAGCACCACCGGGCAGTACCTGAGTACCTTTGATACATGGACCCTGTTCGGCGATCCCTCGATTATGATTATTACCAAGACACCCAAGGCATTGAATGCCTCGTACCCGCAGACGGTCGGTATCGGCGCACAGACCGTGGACGTCTCTTTCGGCGAGAGCGTCAGCGGACGCGCCTGCCTGTACAGCGAGAAGAGCGGGATTCTCGGGTCAAAGATTTTCAAGAACGCAAGTGCGGCGAGTTTTTCAATAACGGTACCGGCCGACGAGCAGACAATGCTTTTAACGATTACCGCGCGCAATAAAATGCCTTTGATCAAAACAATCGATATACAGTCCGGTCCCTATTTAAGAGTTGCGACTCCGTTAACCGGCGATATCTTTTATCCCGGCCAGGAGATAAGCGTCGGATGGCAGACCGGCGGCGGCGCGAATGTAAGCAATGTCAAGATCGAATTCAGCGCGGACAACGGCAGCACCTACAGCGTCATTATCGCATCCACCCCCAATACCAGCCCCTACAAGTGGACAGCGCCCGATATCAACGAATCCGCCCAGTGCCTGATACGCGTATCACAAGCAGGCGGATCATTACTCGGCGTTTCCGGGGCGTTTTCGATAAAACAGAAAGCGCAGATTCTGCTGGATCAGAGTTTTATTGAAGTGGGGCTTAAGCCTAATACGACCATTGACAGAAAGCTTGTTCTATCCAATACCGGCAAGGGACTACTTACCTATGCGATGTCACAGGCCGGAGGGCCGGCAAAGATCGTCATCAACGAACTCTACGTAAGCCAGAGCGCCATTTTTGACGGATGTGAATTGTGGAACCAGGGCGGCGATATTGACCTGTCCGGCTGGAAGCTTCAGTGGAATGATAATCAGAGTTCGTCTGGAATCTATACCTTCTCTGCGGGTTTCGTATTTAAAAAGGGTAAAACCCTGGTATTGATGGATCAGACGGGAGGCACAAACGATTCGACCCTGTATGTCGGCAAGAATATGAGCTGGGACAAAGCGACGCTGGAGTGTTCCATCGCGCTGCTGGATAAAGACGGCAAGGGGGTTGATTTTGTGCGCACGGCAAACAACAGCGATCCCGCCCCGACCGGGACCAGTTGGAACGGAACCGGCATAACCCTCGACCAGGATTACGTAGGCCGCCAGAGCAACAGCGATAACGACAACGCCGCCGACTGGAAAGGAAGCGCGACTGGAACCATAAACGGGCTTAATGCCGGGCAGACTCCGGTATCCGGCGGCGGCTGGTTGAGTTTTACCCCGAAGCAGGGAACCGTTGCTGCGCTCGGCGCGATGGATATTGCGCTGACCTTTAATGCAGCCGGCCTTGCAAACGGCGTCTATTACGACACCCTGTTTATAACGCACAACGATCCGGACAAGCAGTCGCCGATACAGGTGCCATGCAAGCTGACGGTTGACCCCGGTATCGGTATTATCGGCGGTGATGGAAAGAACCCCCTGCAGTTTACTATAACGTATGTTCCGGGAAGGGGAAACGGCGGCGCGGTCTATTTTACCATTAATACGCCTGCCGCTAAAAAAGAGCTGAAGGTTTTTGACTGTTTCGGCTCGGTTGTGTATGAAGATACTGACGGCGAAATAGGTCCGTGGTATTTCACCGGCCGCCGGGGCGGCAAATTGTCCAGCGGTGTTTATGTTGCGGTTGTAACGGTAAAACACCGGGGTCAGACAATACAACTGCATAAAAGGATAGTCGACGTCAGATAGACAGGATTTTTTCGACAGAGATGAAAGGGGGGATATACTCGTTTTATCCAGGATTGAACAAGTATATCCCGTTTTATTCGGAACCGTATCGTAACAGGAGATGGCCGGAGAGTGGGTTTTGTGGTGTTAATTGCATATTATTCAAAATAATTGATATGTTTTTACATTTTTGTTGTATATTATGGGAATAGAGTTGCGTTATTCGCAAAACGGAATGCTTGAGGAAAAAAGAAGAGTCCGCAGTGGCGCAAATGCTTTTTTTACTTTGATCAAAATATAAGCGGGTATATAAATTATATTTAAAATACAGGAATGAAATTTAAAAAAAGGAGAGGATGAAAAATGAAATGGGCAAAACTTTTTTTATTGGCTGTTGTTCTGGCAGGAAGCGCACATACTGTTTTCGCGTCGAATCCCGGCGAGTACAACCGGGCGATGCAGTACCTGAACGAGCGGGGGGAAGTCTGTTTTACCTTTTATGTCAATTCACCCCTCGAGTTGCTCCAATTGACCAATGTAATCTCCATTGATAATATCACCGGATCCGAAGTTTTTGCGTATGCGAATAAACAGGAGTTCGCCGAGTTCCTCAAGTATAATTACTATTATGAAGTGCAGACCCCGCCCAGCCTTGTTGATCCGGCAAGCATCAAGATGTGGGACCCTTCAAGCAGGCTGCCGTATGAGTGGGACTCATATCCTACCTTTAGCGGGTATGTTACCATGATGGAAAAATTTGCGGCCGATTACCCCACGCTGTGTAAGATTGAGCAGATGGGAACCTCGATAAAAGGCAGGAAAATATTAGCCGCGAAGATATCCGACAATGTGAATGTTGAAGAACCGGAGCCCCTGTTTTTTCATCAATCAACCATCCACGGCGACGAAGTGACCGGCTATGTTTTAATGCTCCGGCTCATTGATTATTTGTTGAGCAATTACACCAAGGATGCCCGGGTCAAGAGGCTGGTGGACAGCATGCAGATTTGGATTAATCCGGACGCAAATCCGGACGGCACCTATAAAGCGGGCGACAATACGGTTGTCGGCTCGCAACGGGGCAACAGCAACAACGTCGACTTGAACCGCTCGTTCCCCAGCCCCACCGGAACCTCGGAGGCGCAGAAGCAGCCAGAGACGCAGATTACCATGGATTTCACCAAGAAATATCCTTTTGTCATGCAGGCCGATTATCACGGGGGCTTCGAAATCATCGTGTATATATGGGGCTGCTGGGCCAAAAACCATCCTGACAAAGACTGGTGGGTGAATGTTTGCAAGGAGTATGCGGATACGGTACAGGATAATGCGCCGTCAAACTATTTTCAGGGCACCAACGGTTCCGGGTATCAAAATGCGTATGCATGGTATAAAGTCGAAGGCGAACGGATGAATTATTGCGCATGGTGGGATCACAGCAGGGACGTTACCATTGAATTATCCAACACCAAAGTGCTGGGCGCATCCAACCTGCCCAACCACTGGAATTACAATTACCGGTCGTTCCTCAATTATATGGAACAAACGCTGTACGGTATCCGGGGTTTCGTAACCGATTCGATAACCGGCCAGCCGATAAAGGGCGCCAGGGTCTTTGTCAACAACCGGGATGCGGACAGCTCGCATGTGTATGCCCAGACCGGCGGCGATTACTACCGTCCCATCAACGCGGGAACTTACAGCCTGACTTTTTCGGCCAACGGGTATCAACCAAAGACTATCACCGGTGTGGCGGTTCAGAATAAAAAGGCGACGATACTCAATGTAAAACTCTATAACCCGTCCGGTATTTCCAACGGGTCATCGAGCGGCAATCGGCCGCGTATCTCGATTCTGCCGAATAATAAGGGCGTTACGCTGTCGTTAAACGACGCCGGCGCTGTCAAAACCGCCGGAATTTACAGCATGGACGGTCGGCTGGTAAAACAGCTGCCTGCAGGGCAGAAGAGCATTTCGTGGGACGGCACCAATAACGCCGGCCGGAAAACCGGCAACGGATGTTACCTGGTAAGAATAGCCACTGCGACAAAGACAATCACCGAAAGCTTTGTTTTTTCGCACTGATATTGGCTTGGTACATTGAAATAGCATATAAGATACTTCAGGATGCTGCGCATACTCAGATAAACGCAGGAGCTTGAAGTATCTTTTTTTTTTATATAGAGGGGCATATCTCTGAGGCGGGTCGTTTACTAAGAACCGAACGTGGCTGCTGCCGAGGCTGGTGTAAACGCCATTTCCGATTACTGTTTATCCTCCCATCAAAGACGTTTTTTTAATCATTTCAGGGTGGTGTGCTATGAGGTATGATAGAGTCGTTATCGTGCTTATGCTGGCATTGGGCCTTTACGCGCAAAGCGCGCATCAGAATCTCACCGACGCTGAACTCGCAAAAAGGGACAGCGCCTGGTTCGCCCGGTATCCGGACATGCTGCCGATATGGGAAACGCTCTATGAGCGGCAAAATAGAATACCCGCTGCTGCGCAAAATAGCCTTGCCGGTTTCAACCGGCTGCAGCCGCCGGCCCCGGTCAGGAACATAGCCGAATACGAGCCCATGGAAGGCGTCCTGATTGCATATCCGGGAAAGTTCGGTATACCGAACGCGTTGATAAAAGAGATGGCGGAGGACGTTATCGTCTACTGCGTGGCCACCGACACCCAGAGCGTGAAGAGCCAGCTTCAGAACGCCGGCGTCAACATGAACAACGTGGTGCTGATTAACGCAAAACTGAACTCCATCTATACCCGTGATTTCGGCCCGTGGTGGATTGTCAACGGCAACAGCGAGATATGCATAACCGATTTCAAGTATAACCGCAACCGGCCCGACGACGACGTGGTTCCCGGCGCCATAGGCCTCAAGCTTGGAGTGCCCGTCTATTACATGGATCTGACAACCTGCGGCGGCAACTATATGACGGACGGATTTAATGTTTCGGCGTCCAGCGACCTTGTCTGGCGGGAGAACACCGGATATACGCATCAGAAGATTGATAGTCTGATGCATCTCTATCTGGGCATTACACAGTATCATGTTCTGCCCGATCCCAACCAGACGACAACCATCGATCATATCGACTGCTGGGGGAAATTCCTTTCACCGGACAAGGTTCTCATACGCAGCGTTCCCTCTTCAAACACGGATTACAACGCGCTCGAGGCGGTGGTTGACTATTTCACAAAGAGCGTTTCGTCCTATGGGACGCCCTATAAAATCTACCGGGTCAACAGCGTGGCACAGAACGAAGCGTATACCAACTCGCTTATCCTGAACAATAAAGTGCTGGTCCCGATCTCCGGCACGGCTAATGACAATCCGGCGCTTGCGGTGTATAAAGCTGCGATGCCCGGGTATGAGGTTCTCGGCTTTACCAATACCGTTCAATCATGGATGAATCTCGATGCGCTCCATTGCAGGGCAAACGGGATCGCGGACCGGGGAATGCTGTATATCCGCCATATTCCGCTGCATGACACTGTTGCCAGCGCCGACGGCGCAGGGTATGCGGTTGAGGCGACTATCATTCCCTACAGCAAAAAGGCGCTGATAAAGGATTCGCTGCTGGTTTTTTACCGGCCGAAGGATGCGGTTTCTTTTTCTACTGTTGCAATGAGCCTTGTAGCGGGAAACAACTATAAAGCAGTGATACCGCAGCCAGCAAAGAGCACCGGAATAGCGTATTATATCCATGCTGCCGACGAATCAAAGAGAAGCCAGAACCACCCATTCATCGGCGGGGCGGACCCTCACGTATTTTATGCAAAAAGCCTCTGGACCTTCGCTGAACTTCCTGATCATCAATTCAATAACGTCTCTTTTACCGCCTTTCCGACCCCCTTTGTTTCCCGGGTAACTATTCGCTATACTAATAATACTACGGCAAAAGAAAATGGCGGAATTTTTCTGTATAATCACAACGGATGTTTGATCCGCACTTGGACACTGAACAACCCAGCGTCGTGTGTAACTTGGGATGGAACCGATGCTGATAACAAAAAGGTCTCTTCCGGCGTCTACTTCTGCAGCCTCAAGATTGGCGGTAAGAATAAAACAGTGAAAATACAATTCGTTAAATAACCACGCATGATTAAGAATTAAATTCGTTTATATATCCAATATTACGACAATATTTCGTCAAACATTTTGTGTTGACCATAAGATTATATATAATAATTTTTTTAATAACGTAATTTTTTAAGCTAAATTATTTTTTTTTTACTATATTTATTGAGTAGTATATATTTTCTATAAAATAATCGAAAAAAAGGTCTTTTGGGCAGGGGAGTTATATTCTTCAAAATCACCCCACAGGAGGTATGATATGAGGGGCGGAGTATGTTTATATACGTGTGTTTTGTTAAGCGTTTTTATATCGCAGATTTATGCCGGTAAAGCTGATGCGGTTGAGAGGGAGAAAGCTTTTCAGTATTTAAATACAAGAAACGAGGTAACCTTTTATTTCTATGTTAACTCCATGCTTGAAATCCAGGCGTTTTCCGATGTGATTTCCATAGACAGAGTTGACGGTAACAGGGTTTTTGCCTATGCTAATACGGAGGAATTCAACCGGTTCCTCACCTACAATCTTCCGTACGAAGTGACGGTGCCGCCCGGCCTGCAGACACAGGTCGAGTGTTCCGATTTAAAAAGAACGAGTGACGGGCGCTATGACTGGACTAAATATTTTACCTACAGCGCGTATGTGACTATGATGGGAAAGTTCGAAACCGATTACCCCGCTATCTGCAAGAAATACGAGATCGGCACCACGGTCAACGGCAAGAAGCTGCTCGGCGTTAAGATTTCCGATAATGTAGCGCTTCGTGAGCGGGAGCCCGAATTTCTCGCTACATCGACGATTCACGGGGATGAGACGTTCGGATTTCAGTGCATGTTGCGGATGATCGATTATCTGTTGACCAACTACTCGACCGATGCAACGGCAAAAAAAATAGTCGACAATATAGAATTGTGGATATTCCCCAACGTGAATCCCGACGGTACCTACGGAACCGGCGAAAATATGTCGCAGGCCCAGCGCTATAACGCCAATGGCATCGAGTTGAACCGGAATTTCTTTACCCCGGGCAAACCCTACGGCAATTACACCAAGTGGGAAAATGAGACGAAAGCGCTTATTGACCTGGAAGACGCTCACAACTTCATTCTGGATATCGATATTCACGGCGGCATGGAAAACTGCGTATTTCCCTGGGCCTACACGGCAAGCTATCCCAAGGATAAAGACTGGTTTATTCGTACATGCACAGAATATGTCAAAACGGCGCGGACGATAAACCCTAACTATCTGACCAATACACAAAGTTCCGGATATGGCAGCGCAGGAACCAATTACTATACTGCTCACGGCACCCGCATCGACGGCCCCTATTACCGCAGCCATGTGAGAGGAATAACCTTGGAACTGAATACTACAAAAAAGTTGGCGGAATCGAATTTGGAAACATATTGGAACTATAATAAACAGTCTCTTCTCAATTTATTTCTTGAAACATTGAACGGCATTCACGGTGTTGTGACCGATTCGATGACGGGCAAACCGATAAATAATGTCAAGGTATTTGTCGATAATTTTGACGTGGACAGCACGTTTACCCGTTCCGATACGAACGGCACGTTTGCCCGGCCGATTCACGCAAGCACGTTCAACATTACCTTTTCACACCCCAATTATAAGTCTAAGACAGTGACTGGCGTTAAGGTTGAATACGGCAAGCCGACAGTATTAGATGTTCAACTGGTTGATAAAAATATGGGCGCCGGCTCTATTGATAAAAAGCAGCAGAACAAGGGCATAACCATTTTAAGCAGTAATCGGGGTTTCCGTTTCAATTTTGGCAAAAGCGGCCCGGCAAGCGCATCTATTTATTCTGTAACCGGAAAACTTATACGAACCCTGTATACCGGCAAAACCAAAGATCAGGACATTTTCTGGGACGGCAAAGATTTCCAGGGACACAATGCCGGTAGCGGCTGTTATGTCCTGAAGGCTCATTCTTCCGGGCAGATTTTCACGGCGAATCTGATTCTTAAAAGATAACTGAAACAGTACAATAGTCGAGGGGGAAATCTTTATAAAAAACGGCAACAATTATTGATTAGCTGTGAGTAATAATACATTAAAATCAGGCGTTATTCTTGAGTGAATTCTTTGCTTAAGAATAGCGCTTTTATATTTCAGTTTATAAAGCAGAAAATTAAAAAAACACTATTTACCGTTCTTTTACCTGAATTATATTATTTATCACTTGGTATATATACATTAAGGAGAGATGTAATAACTATAAAGGGTATTTAAGTTTTACCAAACCAAAAGGAGGGTTTTGATGCTTAAAAAACTTCTTACAATCGTGGGTGTATCAGCACTCTGTTTCTCTGCTGCAGCCCAGAACATCGAGGGCGTCAACGCCAGACTGGACGCTATTGCCGGTTCCGGACCGTCGGATGACATCGGATGGACCATTAAACATCCGGCGAGTATCTATGCATATCCGAATACGTGGCAGGGCACCATCTGTTTAATGCCGCTTCCGGGCATCGACAGAACGTTCGGCGCCATTATCGGCATTGTCAAGTTCAGCGAGCTTTTTTATGCCGGTGTAACGTTGAATAACAGGCTCGAAATGCCGGCCTCTTTTTACAGTGAGGGCGCGCTGATAATGAAGCCCAATCAGATTGACGGCGAAGATTATGCAAAGGGATTCCCCAACCTTCCGCAGGTTAATCTGTGCTTCAAGTTCAGCGATAATTTCAAACTGGGACTCGGCGGTATTTTTGAGGGTGCAAGCTATTCATATAAAGCGACAAAAAAGCTTCCGTATGCCACGGCCTCAGGCAGCGATACGATTAAATATACCGAAGAACATGGCAAAAAAACCGTGAGAAATGTCGGATTTAACGTGGAAGCGAGAGTCACACTTGGTTCCCTGACCTGGTATCCTCAGTTTATTATGGAATTTCCGACAATAGGCGGTGAAGAAACATACAATACATTAACCGAAGCAAAAGCAAAGTTAGCACAGATAAATGCATCCGGACCTCTGCCTGCACCGGTTTCCGATTTATCCTTAACATGGGAATCCAAACAAGGCAAGCTTATGAGAGGGGCTTCGTATTTCTGGACGGATATTGGAAATACTTTCTGGATTACCGGTATTATATACACCAATAAGCGCTACCAATTCAATAAAAATACAGATATATTGACCCAGACGCTTAATGCGGATGGCTCTGTTGCTACCACCGATCGCGACGAAACCTATGATTCTCTGCCTTCCGATCGCAATAACAACATGATTGACTTTTTCATCGGATGCATACCTTCGTTTTCGGATAATCTCTATTTTGCTCCCGAGTATGACGGCGGTATCGGAATTTTTAAAGCGAAAGATCCTGACATGCCTGCAGACACCAACTTCCTGAGCATGTATCACAACTTCCGTCTCGGTATCGAGAAGGTTGTAAAAAGCATGTGGATATTCGATGAGGTTGCTTTCAGATGCGGTATGATGGCCCAGTGGAACAAAGAGTGGAGATATGTCGATAACTTTGATAACCTTACCGAAGTAAGCGAAGAGGCCTTCCCGATGAAATCCTTCTTCTGGGGTTCTGACTTTGCCAAAAAAGAGGCAAAAATAACCGGCGGATTCGGATTTAAAAAATCACGCGGCACATTTGACATAAGCTGTAATTTTGTTGAATGGAAGGGACAGGGAATCATTGCGGGACCGACTGCTGCAATGGCGACATTAACCGTTGATTTTGGAAGGGATAAAGAATTCTAGTTCCATACTCTTTTCAACAAACTGAAGTTTTAAGGGGCTGACAATTAGTGTGAGCCCCTTTTTTATAGGACGGAAAAAGTCGGCACGAAAAACGATAAAAAAAACGCTCTGTCCAAACGAAGGAGTTCCTTGTTGCAACCGTCATAACCATAGTAATACGATGCTGATATTATTGTTCTTTTTTTTGCTTTTTAACAATTTTTGATATACATTATATACAGGGGATATGGAATTCTTTCCAAATGTCGGGGCACAATATATCTTTACTTAATATCTTTTATTCACGTATATTGTATTTAATATTAGGTAAAAAAATATCAAAATTTAAACACCTGTAGGGGGTATTGTATGAGGTCTTTTTTATGTCTCCTATCGCTCATTACGATTTTCTACACCAGCCAGGTTTGCTCAAAATCATGGGTTGACCAGGCGAAGGCGCCCGATCTGGCGCACATGACAGAAATGCAGAAGGCGAACTACTGGCTCGACCAGAGGGGTGAAGTCTGGTTCGCAATATATCCGGACAATGTTTTCGATCTGAAGCCGCTGCTTAACCATATATCCATACAACATGTGGAAGCCGGGAAGGTGCTTGCATACGCAAATAGACACGAGTTTGAGGTTTTTTTAAAAGCCGGTTTTGCCTATGAAGTTCTGACGCCCGAATGGCTGACCGGCGAAGTGCAGATGTCGGATTATGCGGATTACCTTGCCGGTAAAAGAGCGCCTGCAGACTGGTATACCTATCCTACGTATCAAGCGTATGTGGATATTCTGAAAAAGTTTGAGTCGGATTATCCCGCCATCTGCAAGATGTATACTCTTGGTCCGTCTGGCGTTGCCAGTAAAAATCATTATATCTATGCGTTAAGAATATCAGATAATGTCACTAAATGTGAACCGGAACCGAGATACCTTGAAACAAACACCATTCACGGGGACGAGGTTCTGAACATGATGAACTGTCTCCACATGATGGACACGATCCTTTCCAGTTATGGAAAAGTGGATAGGTTTACAAAGCTGGTTGACTCACTTGAGATGTGGTTCATTCCCAATATGAATCCGGATGGAACCTATCCGAGCGGAGACAATACGGTTCAGAATGCGCAGCGCGCCAATTTAGCGGATAACTTCGATTTGAACCGCAATAACCCGTGTCCTTGCGCACAAGGTACCCATAAACAATATGGTCTGTATACAAAATACTCCATGGAGACCCAGGCTTTGATGAAACTCCAAAGCTGGTATAAATTCCCCTTTGCCCAGGACCAGCACGGCGGTACAGAGACATACTTGTGGCCATACGGTGGTATTGATTCCAGACCGAAAGATGAGGATTGGTATAAATGGTTTACGAAATATTTAGTTGATCAAATTCACAAAGATTGTAATAACAACGGTTACATGACTTCATGCGGCGGAGACGGTATCGGAAATATACGGTGGGAGTTGTACGAATGTCATGGTATCCGAGCTGATATGAATGATTGGGTCGGCAACGGCAAATCCATTACCTTGGAGTCGTCGGTCGTTAAAAAACTACCGGCAGCCGATTTAGAAAAACACTGGAAATGGTGTAAAGAAGCGCTTTTAATGTCCATGGAGACCATGTATAAGACCGGTCTCCACGGAATAGTTACCGACTCAGTAACAGGCGCGCCGCTGCTTAAAGTGGAAGTAACCCGTAACGGAGACACCCTTACTACCAACGTTAACGGGATGATATTAACCGACTCCTGCGGCAGGTATTTAAAGTATATGACCAAGGGTACGTATACCTTGAAATTTAAAAAGGCCGGATATGTAACCAAGCTTATTCCGGGGTTTGCAGTTACCGATTATACCACAAGAACCAATCTGAATGTTAAACTCTGGCCGGAAAATCCGAATGCAATCGATAATAACAATCTGCAAACCGATAAAAACTTCGTCAGAATTGCGTCATATAAGAACGGTATCAGAATAAGCAGCAGTAATTTAAGTAAAAACGCGCAGGCGGGTATCTATAATGTCAGCGGAAAACTCGTAAAAATGCTGCCGTCCACGCTGGTGTGGGATGGAATCGACAGTAACGGAAAAATGGTCGGCAATGGCTGCTATGTGGTAAAAATTGCAAACAACAATCAGAGGATCTCGCAGAGTTTTATACTGAATAGATAGCCTTTAAATTCTTAATTTTAAAAAGACGCCGGTATGTTTTATTCGTACCGGCGTCTTTTTTTTAAAATAAGATGGTTTTTTACGAATTCTGAAGTATAAATATGATTCATACTAACAGGAGCGTATCGACACATTTTACCTTGTATCGTTAATTAAAACGGCCTTATGATTGGTCCTGTGCTGGTGTGATACTATATCACACCAGCACATTTTGTTTGCAGCTAAACGGGATGCTATTGTTAGAGATTTGAAACAAACCGCCTGATATACCTGGTTAATAAACCGGTTCTTTCCCCAAAGCCTGAATTTTTTCACGAATCGGGCCTATTTTATAAACGTTGGGACAGTATCGCTGATAGAGAGTGTAATACAAATAAGCCTCTTCTTTATTGCCTCTGCCGGCTTCAAAGTCTCCTAATAGCTGATATGCATCAAAAGTTGTGCTGTCAACAGCAATGATTTCTTTGCAATACGCTATTTTTTTTTCGACATTTTTTTCCTTTTTCGCCTTTTTTAGAAGCCCTCCGGCCTTTTCCGCTTTTGAGGTGGTCTGAAAATTGTACTCAAGAATCGCCTTTTTCGGGGTATAGTCGATAAGCACCTTGCTTTTACTGTCTCTGTATCGCATGAAAAGCTTCAGAGCATACTCGTTATCCTTGAGATATTCTTTAAGCACGTCCGGCGAGTATACACTGATGGCAGACCCCTCTTTCTGAACATGGGTGTAAAATTCCGAGTCGCGGAAGGGCTTTGTATTATATGCCGATATTCTTCCCTCGATAATTTTAAACAGCCATACCGTATCATTCGATATACCGGTAAGTGAATTGATAATAACCGAATCGGTTTCAAACGGACGGATTTTCCTGCCCTCAAGCTCTATAAGCGAAACACTGTTCTTCCCCTCGGTGCTCTTATAATACATTTTAATAAAACCGGTTAAAAGGTCCCCGTTTTTCATATATGCACGGGCTGTCTGGTAGATTTTATCCCTGCTGCCAAACCAGTAAAAACGGGGGTAGGCAGGTGTAATAATGATGATAATGAGAATGAAAAGACTATACTGGAATTTATAATAAAAATTTTGCCTAACGTTTTTTTTCATATGAGCGGATCCTTTTTTATGATATTCCATGCTGTTATTATAAAGAACGGATTTTTATTTTATAGAGATATAATATATAAAAATGTTTCAGCAATCCAATAGTGTTACGTTGATACCGTTTGCATTTTGTTATTATATGCAATTTTGATGATAATAATGTTAGTATTGGGGGGTTTTGTTGAGCTTTAAAATCTTTTTTCTAACTTTATTTAATTCTGCTGTGTTAAAACAATACCGTAAAAAATTGGTATAATAAAAATATGCTTCCTCTTTATTGTTATTTATTAATGCCTGATCCCCTAAAAACAGGTATGGTGAATATGATGAACTGTCGATTGAAATAATTTCTTTGCAGATAGCCACTTTTTTTTCGATATTTTTTTCGGTTTTTAAGACATCTGACAATTGTTTAATCCGGTTCTTTTTTGTTGTAGCCTGAAAATTATATTCGAAAATTGCTTTTTGGGGATGATAATCCATCAGCACTTTACTTCTATCATCTTTCGGGGTAGCAAACAGGGAGAGAGCATATTCATTGTCCATTAAATAGTGTTTCAACATATCCAGAGAGTATCTACAAATTTCCGAACCTTCTTTTTGAATGAAGATAAATTGTTCCGCCCCCTTCTCTGGCGGTATAAGACTGAAAGTGGAAATTGTACCATCGATAATTTTAAATAACCACAAAGTATCATTGTAAGGTACTCCGGTATGATAGTCTAAAATTATAGAATCGGTTTCAAATGGTTTTATCTTCCGCCCATCTAGAACAATACATTGTAATATGGTTATAAGAGGTTCATTTAAAATAGCGGCGACAGGATTAGATGTTGTTATAGAAGGAGGATAGAGTGTTACTAAGGGAATGACTGGGATATTTAAATTGTTCGGGAAACTTGTTTTGGGGTTTCTATAGATATGATCCATCTTGGCGAAGCCTTTTAGGACGGTTCCATTTTTCATATATACGCATGCAGGTTTTCCTTCGGGCAAGGGTTTGTCGGAAAAGATATTTATCGCCAGGAAAAACAGCAATAAAATCGGGTGTATGAACCGGGAATCTGATGGTAGGTTAGAGACTATTTTTTTCATAATTAGTTGATTCCATGAAAGGTGTTTAATGATAACGGATTACAAAAAAAAGTTAACAAAAAATGAAATGCCGATTAATACAGTGCTTCTTTATGTACTAAATAAAAAACAGGTCTGTATTTTTCCAATACAGACCTGTTACATTATACCGTATTCAAAGAAAGTAGCGTCCGGTTGCCTGTTATATCCATTTCTTAAACGATTTCATGGTCACAAAGCTCTCGGTGGACAGGATCATTTCGTCGATTTTTGCAAGCTCTACGCTGAGGAAGCTGAGCAGGTTCTTCGGTTCGATAAAAATTTCGATGATAAGATCAAACCTGCCGGTCGTCATATTTACCGACACAACATCCTTCAGGGTAGTCATGTATAGTCCGACCTTTTCCATTTTTTTCGAATCTGAAACACGGATTCCGATAATAACCAGCTGTTTTTCCGTTATCATTTCCGGGTTGATAAGTCCTTTGATGAACAGAAAATTGCTTTCAATCAGCTTTTTTATTCTGTTCCGGACCGTTCCTTCGGAAATCGAAAGGCGCGAGGCTATTTCGTTGTTCTGTATCCTTCCGTTCTCTTTCAGGAGCTCGATTATTTTATAGTCGGTATCGTCCAGTTTCATACGGCAACCTCGTTTGATTATTCGGTTTTTAGAAATGCGTATATTTCAGATTCAAAGCCCGCGCCACAGGCTCATTGACCAGGTTCCCGCGGTAGGTGTTAAGACCGAGCCTGACCGGTTTTGACAGCTCAAGCGCGCTGTCCAGCCCCTTGTTTGCGATCAGAACGCCGTATTTGTTGGTAACGCTGGTCAGGGCATAGGTGGAGCTGATGGCAACGGACCCCGGCATGTTGGCGACGCAATAGTGAAGAACGTCGTCGACGAAGTAGGTCGGATCTGAATGGTACGTGGCCTTTGATGTTTCGCTGCACCCGCCCTGGTCGATAGCGACGTCAACCAGTACGGATCTCTTTTTCATCGATTTGAGATGCTCTTTTTTAATGAGTTTCGGTGCTGCCGCTCCGGGAATGAGTACTGCGCCGATGATCAGATCAGCCTCCTGCAGGCACTGCTCGATATTGGATGGCGTGGAGTAGAGCGTGGTGATCGCGGTGCCGAAAATATCGTCAAGATAGGTGAGCCGTTTGGATGAAACGTCCAGTATGGTGACTTCCGCGCCAAGACCGACGGCCATTTTGCACGCATTGGTGCCGACAACGCCGCCGCCCAGTATGCTGACTTTCCCTCTTCTGATGCCCGGAACGCCGCCCAAAAGAACGCCCCTGCCGCCGAAGGGCCTTTCAAGGTATTTTGCGCCTTCCTGCACCGAAAGCCTGCCGGCGATCTCCGACATGGGTTTTAAAAGGGGCAGCGAGCCGTCGTCTTCCATCACGGTTTCGTAGGCGACGCCGTCGACTTTTTTTCTCATCAGCGCTTCGGTGAGCGGTTTATTTGCGGCCAGGTGAAGGTAGGTATACAGGATCTGCCCTTCGTGAAACAGGTCGTATTCGCTTTCGAGGGGTTCCTTTACCTTCACGATCATATCGCAGGTGTCAAATATTTTCTTTTTACTGGCTTCGACGCTGCAACCGTTTTTGATGTACTCGTTGTCGGAGAATCCGGATCCTTCGCCGGCGGATTTTTCGACATACACGGTGTGGCCGTTTTTAACGTATTCGCCTGCGCTTTGCGGCGTCAGACCGACCCGGTACTCTTCAGTTTTGATCTCTTTGATTAAACCGATTTTCATACTCTGTTCCTCCAGATTGAAAGTTTTTAAAGAATGAGCGGATAAATAATATACATTATTTATCGCATGTTACATACGGTTCATGAGAAGAAATTGCCGCAGCATATAATATATATCATTTTCCCACTTCCTTCAAAATGGCTGTTTTTAAGCTGATTTGCTGGATTTCAGGCAGATTTGAGGCTCGCTTCATACCATCACCGTGTAAAATTATTCTGCGGGTGTGGCAGGCGCGCTCCGGAAACAGGTATTTTATAAATAAAGCGAAGAAAAAAAAAGACTAAAAAAGGTGCTAAATTACGATAAATGTATTATATTATAGCTGTTTGTCTAATATATGTAAAATAGTATTTTATAAATTATAGATATCGCAACATTAAAATTGTGAGGCAGGCGGGAAAAATACCGTTTTTATTGATACAATACTAAATTTTATGAAAACAATTATTATCGCACTGGGCGGAAACGCTCTGATTAAAACCGGGCAGCGGGGGACCATCAAGGAACAGTTTGAAAACCTCAAGGTTCCCATGGAGCAGATAGCACGCTTGTCAAGAAACAATAAAATAATAATCACCCACGGCAACGGTCCGCAGGTCGGGCACCTGCTTTTACAGCAGGAGAGCTCGTCGAAGCTTCCGAAAATGCCGCTGGAGATTCTTGTCGCCGAAACCCAGGGGCAGATCGGCTATATGATCGAACAGACCCTGGATAACGAGCTGATGAAAAAAGGCGTCGATCACCCGTTGATCAGTACGGTGCTTACCTATGTCAAGGTCGACCGGAACGACCCCGCGTTCAAGAGACCGACAAAACCGGTGGGGCCCGTGTATAAAACAAGAAAAAAGGGATATGTCCTGACGTCCAAAGGGTGGAGAAAGGTCGTCCCGTCACCCAAGCCGATAAAGATTGTGGAGTGGCGGGAGATAAAGACCCTGGTCGACAGCGGATTCATTGTCATTGCCTGCGGCGGGGGCGGCATTCCCGTGACCAAGGAGCGCAAATCGTTTGAGGGGATTGAAGCGGTTATCGATAAGGATCTTGCCAGCGCAAAACTCGGCGAGCAGATCGGGGCGGACCTGCTGGTCATCGCCACGGAAGAGGATGGGGTGGCCATAGATTATCAGAAACCAAATCAGCGGTTTTTAAAGAGGCTGACCGTAACAGATGCTATAAATTATTTTAAAGAAGGTCAGTTTCCCGAGGGTAGCATGGGGCCAAAAATTGAGGCAGCCATTAATTTTATTAATTCTGGTGACAACCGGAAGGCTGTCATTACGTCGATAGACAGGATTGAGCCCTCGATACGGGGCAAAGCAGGAACACAAATCATAAAATAAATTTAACTAGTAACAGAAGGAAAAGAGGGAACATGCAAAGAAAAAGAGCTGTTATAATGGGTGCTGCAGGCAGGGATTTTCATAATTTTAATACGTATTTCAGAAATAATGAACAGTATGAGGTTGTTGCATTTACCGCAACTCAGATTCCAGACATTGAAGGAAGGCTCTACCCGCCGGAGCTCAGCGGCAGGCTTTATCCAAAGGGCATACCGATTAAAGCCGAAACGGAGCTGAAGGAGATTATTGAAAAGGAACAAATACAGGAAGTTTTTTTCGCCTACAGCGACGTGTCATATAAGTATCTGATGCATAAAGTATCACAGGTCATTGCATGGGGACCGGATTTTTCTTTTTTAGGCGCGGATTCAACCATGGTTAAAAGTACGAAGCCGGTTATCTCTGTTTGCGCCGTAAGAACCGGTTGCGGCAAAACACAGACGTCGCTCAAGGTCGTCGAGATATTGAAAAACATGGGAAAAAAGGTCGTTTCGGTCCGGCACCCCATGCCCTATGGCGACCTTGCAAAACAGAAAGTGCAGCGTTTTGCCTCGATGGAGGATATGAAAAAGCACGAATGCACGATCGAGGAGATGGAGGAGTATGAACCGCATATCGCCATGGGAAGCGTTATTTATGCCGGGGTCGATTATGAAGCGATTCTGCGGGAGGCTGAAAAAGAGGCTGATATCGTTATCTGGGACGGCGGCAACAACGATCTGCCGTTTTATAAATCCGACCTTGAGATAGTCGTGGTCGATCCGCACCGGCCCGGTCATGAACTGGAATACTATCCCGGCGTGTCAAATATGCTGCGAGCTCAGGTGATCATCATCAATAAGGTTGATACTGCTGAAAAGAAAAACGTCGAAGCCTTGAAAGCAACCATCAAACAGCACAACCCCAAAGCAATAGTCATAGAAGCGAATTCACCGCTTACCGTTGAAGATCCGGGAAAAATCAAGGGCAAAAACGTCCTGGTGATCGAGGATGGCCCGACTCTGACACACGGTGAGATGAAGTACGGCGCCGGTGTTATTGCCGCCCAGAAATACGGCGCAGCCAGGCTTGTTGATCCGCGGCCGTTTGTATCCGGTACTATTGCGGAAACATATCAAAAATATCCATTTATCGGAACGCTTCTTCCTGCAATGGGTTACGGTGAAAAACAGATGAGAGACCTTGAAGAGGTTATCAACAGGGTCGAGTGCGATCTGGTTGTGATCGGCACCCCGATAGATCTTGGCAAGCTGCTGCATATCCGCAAACCCTATGTTCGCGTGAGCTATGCTCTTGATGAGATAGGCAAGCCCGATCTTAAGGAAGTTTTAAAAAGGTTTAAATAACCGCCGGTACAAAATTGACTTTTTCGGAACTGAACGCCCTCTCTATTTCCCATAAAACGGATGATACGGGGGGCGTTACACAATACCGGTAAATCAAACCAGAAAAAAGTATATAATTTCCAAAAAGGAGTGGTTTAATGGCTATCGATCTGAAAGGCAGAAATTTTCTTACGTTAAAAGATTTCACACCTCCTGAAATAGAGTATCTGATCAATCTCTCTGCTCAACTCAAAAAGCTTAAATATCAAGGGATTAAGAAGGGTTTTCTGAAAAACAAGAATATCGCGTTACTCTTCGAGAAGCCTTCAACAAGAACCCGTTGCGCGTTCGTCGTTTCTGCGGTTGATGAAGGCGCCCACCCGGAGTATCTGGGCAAGGGCGATATCCAATTAGGCAAGAAAGAGAGCGTCAAAGATTCGGCGCGGGTGCTTGGCAGGATGTTCGACGGGATCCAGTTTCGGGGGTTTCAGCACGAGACGGTTGAAACGCTTGCAAAGTACGCGGGTGTTCCCGTGTGGAACGGATTGACCGATAAATTTCATCCGACTCAGGCGCTTGCCGACTATTTGACTGTTCTGGAGCATAGGGGAAAAATCCGGGGGATCAAGCTCGCGTATGTCGGTGACGGAAGGAATAATGTAGCCAACTCATTAATGGTTTGCGGCTCGAAGCTGGGTGTGGATTTCAGGATACTCTCTCCCCGCGAGCTGTTTCCCGACAAAGAGCTGCTCTCCTATTGCCAAAAGCAGGCGCAGGAGAACAATGCGAAAATTACCATCACCGACGACCTTGATACGGCAATTAAGGGCGTGGATGCCATTTATACCGATGTCTGGGTCTCCATGGGCGAAGAGAGCAAATTTGAGGAACGGATTAAACTGTTGAAACCATACCAGGTCAATATGGCGATGATGAAAAAGGCTGCGCCGGATGCGATTTTTTTGCACTGCCTTCCCGCATTTCACGACCGCGAGACAATCGTTGGGGAAGAGACGTATCAGAAATACGGCCTCTCCGCAATGGAGGTCACGGACGATGTTTTTGAAAGCAAGCAGTCCGTTGTTTTTGATGAGGCGGAAAACCGGGTGCATACGATCAAGGCGGTTATGGTGGCGACGTTGTGCGGGGATGTGAAGCTGTAAAAAACACAATATTCTATACTCAATTTTCAACAGACGAAGAAAATATAATACGATAACCGATTCTTTGTTTAAAATCGTAAATAAAGAACGGGCGATTGTTAAAGAAGGCAGGCTTTAACGAGGGTTTCCGGAAGTGTAAAATGCGTTAACTGTGTCCGGAATGAATTGTTTTATGCCGTAACTGCATTTTTAGGATGAGAAAATGTTGCACGCAATACTTCTTCCGATATATAATTCATAACAGAGCGTATAAAATATGTAGCCGGGGGAGACGTATTATGATCTATCAGGAAAACAAAGAATCGATAGCAAGCATTATCCGGGAAGAATTCAATGCCAAAGGCTTGAATGTAAAGCAGATAGTTCTTTTTGGAAGTCAATCGCGGGGGAATGCCAGTCCCGACAGCGATTGGGATTTTTTAGTGAGCATAAACGATGACCTTGAATTTGGGGAAAAAGCTAAACTTGTAACCGCGATACAAAGACGGCTTGCGGTGAAACATATTTCCGTTGACATTATCATCAAATCCGAGAAAAAAATAATGCAAGAAAGAAACAACGTCGGCGTTATAACCTATTACGCTTTAAAAGACGGGATTCTTGTATGAACGATGATATTGTAAAGCTATGGATTATTAAAGCGGATAATGACCTTAAAACCGGCAAGGACGAAATTGCGACCGAGAATCCGGTAACCGATACTGCATGTTTTCATATGCAGCAATGCGTTGAAAAATATCTCAAAGCATTTCTGGTTTATAAAAATCATGAAATCCAAAAAACGCACAATCTGACTTTTTTACTTCAAGAATGTATTGATATCGACGGCGAATTTGAAAAGTTACAAAATATCGGGGCAGACGAATTGACCGTGTACGCCATCAGTTCAGGATATCCTGACGATTTTTATATGCCGACACTGCCGGAAACACAAAAAGCGGTCAATAGCGCGGAAGAGGTAAAGCAATTTGTTTTGGCTAAAATCACGAGCGCCGGCCTTAAGGGATATTTTGTGCTTTGAAATCAAAAATTGACTAATTATCACCACTGTTTAATATAACAATTTTCTGCCATATCTTCTGTGACAATCCGATAGTCAGGGATTCCAGGTCGTTGACCGCTTCATTTGCATCCGCGTCGTCGAAATCCTGGACGTAGAGAAATGCGATTTTTCCGCAGAGGGAGAGCATTTCTGAACAGTAGTCCAGGTATCTGCCGAGTTCGTAGCCGCCTAAGTCCCGATCGGGTGAGTGCGGGGTGCGTTTTTCAGCCATATAATTGGGGTCTTTTAACAATTGATGGGCATCCACAATATGCGCGATGCTCCGGAGTTTGTTTACCGAACTGATCACCCGTCTCCTCTTTCTGCGGATTTCGAAGGTCATCAGGAAAATGCCGGCTGCGCCCAGCAGCACAACACTGTTGAAACCTGCGTCGATCATTTGAAAAAAGTCGGCAATGTTCATTCCCTCAAAAGTGACGTGAAACGCAACACAGGTGCGGATGAGCGAAGCGATCAGCAGCGCAATCACCAGCCATGCGCTGTATCTGATAACGTGGTTTGGACGCCCGATCCAGGCTATTGTATTGTCGGCTTCTTCGGAGAGTGTTGCGAGGCTTTCGCAGGTTTTCGAAAGCCCGGAGTCGGGAAACCGTTCCACGATCCGCTGGTGCAGGCGGACACAGGTTTTGCGTATCTCTTCGGAAGATAAAGCAGGCATGGTTTTACTCCATGAAAAACAGACGTAAGATAATATACTTTTTTCCAGGGAGAAGGCCGGGTATTACTTTTTCGGTGAATGATGAAGGAATCTATAATCCAGGGGAATCTGTTTTATTCTGCCCCGCATGCGGGCAGAGCATCATTTTGCATAAACAATCATGAGTCGCACCGACCTGCCGCAGCCGACAGTCTGATGTTGTTCTTCAAATTCGGCGGTAGTGGTGGTTATTTTCTCGTTTTTATAGAGTATCTCTTTATATCTGATCCGCATATAGAGGTTTTTAATGATCCAGATATCCAGGCCGGCTCCGGCGCCGACGGTTTCAAATGAATATCCTGCATGATTCTTCAGTCTGAAAAAGCTCAGATCATAGCGCACGTCGGCGATACCGGCGATCCGTTCCGTAATAAATTGCCTGAACTCCAGGTTATCCCATGCGATTTTGATATAGGTCCGCTCAAGGGGGCGCCACCTGAGGGTTGGCAAGAGATTCACCGGTACCGGTTTTTTCCATGCGCCAAGATTGTAGGAGAAAAGGATTCCCAGTCCAAACACAAGCCTGTCGGAAATGGTAAACCGGTGGTCATAAATAAGATGCATATACAGGGCATCTTTTCCTATTGCGGCAAAATCGGTTGCAACACCGGTGCCGAACATGAATGAGCCGGTCTGCTGTTCCTTTTCAATAAGGGATATGCCGGCAAAGAGGCCGAACCGCTGCATGGGGCCGGCGTTGAGCCTGTTTTCACCAAGGTAAAGATTGCGGAACACAGCGTCATATTCAATGGCGGTAAAAATGTTTTTTTTGAAAACCCTGAAACCGGGAAGCCCGGCGTACATCCAGATATTCTGAAATTGCGTGGTTCCGTGGAGTTGAGTGGTGTCTGCTTGCGGGGTGAAGTATTGTTCCAGTTGTACGGAGATATAATCATCTTTAGGCTCATGTGGATTCAAGGCAAAAAGGCGCAAAACCACCGTCAGTGTAAGACAGAAGGCGCTGGTTGCATTTATTTTTCCGATCTGCATGCAATACCCTCGGATGCCATAGCTGGGGATCGTACAGCCGTCAGTGCGTTTCACGTTTATCGGATCATTAGAGGCGGTAACGAAGATCGTTCCGGCTCTATCAACCTTTGAGATACTCATTTCAGAGTTCTACCAATATACAATATATCATATCGATAGAATTTGAAATCTTGAATACGTATCAGTAATTGGAAATATTAATTTTATATCTCCAGGCAAGATATCGAACAACCGCCATTCTATCCTCGTCATTAAGGTATTTCGAGTATTTGATAACATTAGCCATGCCGCCGTTCCAGTTTTTCTGGGCAAGGTGTTTGGCGCCGCCGCCCAGTATCAGGTAGCTTAAATCAACGCTGCCGCCGAATGGCGGGAACGTGATGGTGTTGTTGGCGCCCGCTTTGCCGTCGAGCCACATTTTAACAAAACTCTGGGCAGGGCCGGGGCCTCCGCCGATGCCGCGTTCTGATGCGAAACAGAGGATATACCACCGGTTGTTTGACAAAGTCAGGTCGCAGGTGATTGTTGAATCGGCATTCACCGGGCCCATCAGTGACTGTGCCGTGGCGCCCATTTTCGACTTGAACACGCCGAGGCCGATGAATTTTTCCGGGCCTGCCGAAGCGAGGATATTGGCTGTATCATGCACTGCGCTGGTATCGAGTTTTGCGACAAAAAACAGGGTAAACGGGCCGGTTATCCAGTTTACCGATGCGCCTATCAGGTTCGAGTGGTTTTTCGGGGTAAAATGGACGACGGGACAGGTGTTTGCTATGGCGCCGGCAGGGATAAGCTGCGGCATGGTTTGTATGCCATAGGTTGAATTGGTATAGGTGTTCTGGGTGAGCTTGATGGTGATGCCGGACCATTCAATAACAAGATTTTGATCTGCTTTTATGCCGGTATCCGACCGGAGCATCCAGCCGAGGCTGTCGATGTATGCCGGGAATCCGACTTTGTAAATGATAGACACCGTATCGACCATTTCCGCGATACCATCTTTGTCTATAACCGCAATCATCATCTTTTCGTCCGCCTCTTTTTCCCCTGGGTTGAAGGTGAGGCTGAACAGGCAGGAGTCGCCGGCGTCTGCGGGGAATTTAATCGCCTGGCCGGGTTGTATGACAGTAATGGTATCGCTCTCCTGCAGCGGTTTTGCCTGGGCGATCAAAGCGCAGTTGATGGTGACCGGCACGTTGATGAAGCTGAGATCAAGGTGGCCGCTGGCGGTTGTGTCGATACCCGGCGGAAGCATCATTTTAAAAATGTAGGAGATCGCGCTGGTTGAGTCGGTTATGGTAAAATTCCAGGGGTATTTGTTTTTCTGTTTTTTATCGAAGAGCTCGAGTTCGGTTTTATACGATGTCTGGATCATGTCGTTTGTTGCGGCGCCTGTCCAGTAGATAACCCATTTTTGTAAACCTGTTTTTTTGAGATTAACCGAGGTTGCCGGCGGAATCGATCCGCCGAACGCGGCCTGGAAGGTTACGCCCACCGTATCATGGTCCAGGTCTGCTACCGTGAAATCACGTGACCAGGGCCTGTTGATAACGAGTGTTTTGGGGAAATAGACCAGGGGGCTGATTTCAGGGATAGAGTTTTTCTGTACCCATACGGTGTCGAGCGTCTGGTTTTTACTCGCATCGGTAAGCGCCATGGCAAAGAGTTGCACAGAGCCGGTTAACGCAAGGGTATCGCGCCAGATATATTTGCCCGCCTCTGTTTTAGTCTTTCCATTGATAACCACGCTGCTCATGTTTTCGTCGAATGCCTCGAGCTCAAGTATCGCGGTGTTTCCGGCGACATAGTGCCGATCGCCCGGTTTACCGTTGACCGACAGCCTGTTGATATAGGGCGGGGTCGTGTCCGTGGTACCGGTTATCAGAATGATCGACTGGGTGTCTTTATCAAGGATATTTGCGGAAGAGTCCGCCTCAAAAACGGAAAAGACAAAGGTGTTGCTTCCTGATTTGAGCGTGGCGGTATAGAGAACATCGGCTTCCGTGTTCGCGTTGATGGTATCGATACTGGCCAGGAGGCTGCTTTCTATATGATTGATCGACACGATAACGGATTCACCGACAGGGTTATCCACCGAGGCTATGATGTCGAAAGAGGCTTTGCTTGTTGTGTAGGGATTCGTCGGAGGCTGTATGATAGTGATAATCTCTTTGGGGCCTGAGATATCGTAGCGAATGAAGAATGTCCGGCTCGATTCTTTGTTGTTTCTGTCCCAGGCTCTTATATCGGCAATGATATATGCGCTTACGGTGTCCATGCTGTGCAGTGTTTTATAATATTCAGTATAGTTTCCCGATCCTGAGGTTGCGGAGTCGTCAAAAGAGGTGCTGTTACAATGTGCGCCGCCGACACCGGCGATATCATGGCATTCTATTTTGAAAATAAAACTTTTTGATCCGGTAATGACCGTATCGTCGGTAAAACCGACGCCCTCGTTGATGCAGTATATTTTCGGGCCGGACGTATCGATGAAATTATAGTAGAAGGGGTATTTTGGCGACAGGTTGCCCAGGGTGTCAAAGACCCATACATACCCCTGATGAGCGCTCTGTTCAGGTTCGATGGTGCCGGTATACGAATTGGATTTTGAAGCTATAATTTTCAGACCGCTCTGTGTCTGGCCGAAGCTCCAGGCATACGTGACCGGTTCACCGACCGGGGGGGTGGAGAGGGTGCACGGTTTGTCCGCCTCGATGTCAACGGTATCCTGCGTCAGGGGCGAGTACACGGTGACCGAAAACTCCAGGGGAGCGATGTCGCCGTTGTCGCGGTATGTTTTAAGGAAGACTTTTTTTATTCCGGTATCGGGGTAGGAGAACAGGAACGTGTATTCGTCCGAAGATATCGGGGCGCAGACCGTTGTATCGCGCCAGTACTTGTTGCCTTCGGCGGCAATGGTGAAGGAGTCTATTTTTTCCCTGACCGCTGCCGCAACAGTCAGGGTTTCCGTGGTAAATATGGCAATTGCGCTGTCCCGGTATACCGGGCTTTTATCTGCAAGGATCGACATCGAGACATTGGAAGGATTGTCGAACGGATTATATTCGCTGCAGAAGAGCCAGGCAAGAATCGCGATCGCCACAAGAAACAGTGTGCGCTTCATACGAAGGTACTCCCTTTCATCAGAAGGTAAAAGTCCATACGAAACCCACGGCGCCGATCACGCTGAGACCGATGCAGGAGCCGGTAAGCGCCATGTCGAGCTGTTTCTCCCGTCGCGCCTCTTCCCACTCTTTTTTGGTGCAGGTGTTCAGATTTTCGAAGTCGTCGCTGCTTTTTGCCTCGAAATCGTCGCGCGAATCCTGGTACTGGTTATAGCCATACACCGCCGCAACAGCCCCTCCGGCAAGCAGGAGAGCGCTCGTATACCGGAATACGTTTCGTTTGACCGCCTTGGGATCGTCGATCAGCTTGATGGAGACGCCTTCGGCTTTCGCGTCGCGGGTTGTAAGGGCGTAGGCGTATGGTTTTCCCTGTTCGACCGGATGCAGCGAGTCGGCGATGGTCAGGTGAAATTTTCCGTTGTCGGCGAATATGCAGGGATCGATACGGATGAGCCTGGTGTCCGACCGGATGCCATAGACGGAGTAGAAAATCATACAGTGCTTCAGCCGCGAGCCGAAAGCGTCTTTGTGTATGTAGACGCCGTTCCAGTCGAAGGGGTTGGCGACCTGGGTTGTGTCCCGGCTGTAGGTGCCGTCGAATTCTGAAGTAAAGACGATGGGTTTCTCCATGGTGCCTTCCGCGATGAGCTGTCCCTGAATCTGGAATCCGGTGAAATTCTGAAAAAGGAATACTGCCCCCGGTTCAATGGTTACGGTTTTGCCGAAGGGGACTTCGATATCCGATACGACAAGATAGGGTTTTTTTCCTCCGGCCACCGTTTTAGGCAGCGGGCCGGAGAGAGTATCAACCTCCAGAGCCTTTACGGTGACGGTACTAAGCGTCATAAGAAGCGTCCAGAGGATATAATACGGTGATGTAGTACGGGACGGACATTTCATACAGTGTTTCCCCGTGTTAATCGACGGATCGGCTGCATCCTGCGTTTATTTCTGCTGCCCCCGGTACTTTTCACCTATTCGCTGAGTCTCATGCCTATATTCAAGAAAAAGGGTATGCGTTTTATTGTTGGTGAAAAGCGCGCCCAGATTTCTCCACTCTTCCAGAGCCTTCAGGTAATTCTCTTCTGTCGGGTTTTTGTCGAACATTTTTGACGCGCACCGGGCTTTATAATAATAAGCTTCCTGCCTTACTATATCATAGTCGATAAATTGTTTCGGCGCGTTCAAAGAATTTTGGAGCAACAGAACGGCCTTGCTGATCTCGCCGCGGTTGTAGGCAAATTTTCCCTTCCCAAGAAGAAACTCGCCGTCATTGACGTTGTTGGCTGCGAAAAATGCCGAGAGCGCCTTCGTGTTACCCAATCCCTGTAAAATCCGCATCTTATATATCTTTGCCTTGTCTTTAGCCGCCTGTTCCGGGCCAAGGTGATTATACAGGTTCAGCGCGTTTGCCAGGTGGCCGGTATTATACTCATTTATAATTATTTCAAGCACATCCGACGTTGCGTACCGCTCTGATAGTCTGCTAAGCAGGGAGGACGCTGATGAGGCATCGGCATCGGATTGTTCTTTGGGACAGTTTTCGGCGGTTTTTACCGGTCTTTTCAGAATGGGTCTGTTTTGCACGGCAACGGCTTTTTCCAGTGCGGTTGTTTCGGCCGGCAAAACGTCCTGTTCCACCGGTTGCTGCTCGCCGGTCCCCGGTTGTATCGGAACAGCAGATTGCGCGGTTTCATTTTTCTGTTCGGGCTCAGCTGGCGATGAAGATTGTTGCTCCACGACAGTTATGATTTTGCTCTTCAGAAAAGGAAGGCCGCGGTAGAGGGCCGCCGCAATAAGAATTACGAGCACCGGTATGCCGAAAATGGATTTCCAGGGAATGGTGCGGCCAATTGCAGGAACAAACTTCTGTGCAGGCTCTTCTTTGCACAGCTCTTTGAGGACCAGTTCGGGGAGCTGCGGGGTTAATTGCCGGTGAAGTATCTCGATCTCATAGAGCAATTTATCGGTGCTGTCAATGCGCTTTTTTTTATCATACTGCATGCATGTATAGATAAGATGTCGAAGCTTTGAGGGGATCCTGATTTTAAATTCATGCAGCGGCCGATACAGGTTTTTCTGTTTCAGAGAGATGAGTTTGCTGAAGTTCGGTTCAGGAAAGGGGTTCATGCCGGCGAGGATCTCGTACAACGTTGCGCCAAGGGCATAAATATCCGTGCGAAAGTCGATTTTTTCTCCGTTGAGCAATTCGGGCGACATGTATTGAATCGTGCCCAGAATGGTTCCCTCGATGGTATGGAACGATGCGTCAACCGGCCGCGCGATGCCGAAGTCCATGAGCTTGAGCTTGCCGTCCCTGCAGATCATGATATTGCCGGGCTTTAAATCCCGGTGTATGATGCCTTTATACTCTTTCCCGTAAATAACGTATTCATGAGCATGCGCAAACGCAAGCGCCCTGCACACAAGAATGCCTATGGCGGAGCAGATTTTCGGCGGCAGCGCGCCGAATCTGTTGATAATAGACTCAAGGGTCCAGCCATCGAGCTTTTCCATTTCGATATAGGGCATTCCCTTCCATTCGCCGACGCTGTGAATGTCGATGATATTCGGGTGGGTGAGCTTGGCAAGTATACGGATCTCGGTCTGAAATCTATCCTTTATATCCTTGGAGCTTTCGGGTTTAATCAGTTTTACGGCGCGATGCACTTCGAGCTGCGGAACCCATATCTCGTACACATTGGCCATGCCCCCCTGCCCGAGCACGCGCGTGACAAAGCCGCTCCCCAACGGCTCCTGCTTTGCCACATCCGGAAGCACGGGCGGCTCGATGAAATCAGGCTTTAACGGTAATGGATTGACGCCGAACGATTCTTCTGTCATAGTCAGGAAAGATCCGTCCTGTTACATGCTGCTGTTTTTCTCGAACATAATTATTAATTATATAATAATGAACCGGCTAAGGCAATTTATAACGGGTGCTTTTATTCGGGATGACACAGGGTGTGGCCGGGCGTGGCTGGTATCGTTTTATTCCGGTTTGCTTTTATCGGCAAAGTCACTTTGAAAGAACAGGAGGGTTATGGTAAACACCGCGTCGATATCCAGATTCAACATGCGATATATTTTCTGCAAGACCAGTATCTCTTTGTTTGCA
>Ga0105099_10000201_pt1 | contig 39882 bp, 33 predicted proteins | sample PPLLak3cmMay2015_2_FD_79138 | JGI IMG/M metagenome (GOLD analysis project Ga0105099, IMG submission 79138) | Freshwater sediment microbial communities from Prairie Pothole Lake near Jamestown, North Dakota, USA - PPLs Lake P8 Core (1) Depth... | ecosystem: Environmental > Aquatic > Freshwater >... | reverse complement strand
TCAAGCCGCAGGACGCCGTCGGAAAGCCCTTCAATTTCCAGGGCATCCGAGGCCCGATTGTCGGCGTCACGAAGAACTATCATTATTCGCCGGTCGCAAATCCGCTCGAACCGATGGCCGTCGTCATTCGCCCGTCGGCCGTTCAATTCGCCATCATCCGCCTGGCCGCGGGGGACACGCCCACGGCTCTCAAGCAGGTCGAAAAAGCCTGGCGGAGCGTCAATCCCAGCTATCCGTTCGAATATCAATTTTTCGACGATGATTATGCTGCAAGCTACAATCAGTACGAGCAAATGGGGAAGCTCCTCCGGTGGTTCTCCGCCCTGGCCGTGGTTGTCGCCTGCCTGGGCCTGTTCGGCCTGGCCTCCTTCCTGGCCGAGCAGCGCCGCAAGGAAATCGGGGTCCGCAAAGTCCTCGGCGCCTCCGAAGGACAGGTCATCCGGTTGCTCACGCGGGAATTCGCCAAGTGGGTTCTCCTGGCGAATCTCGTCGCCTGGCCGACCGCCTATTTCGCGGCCCGGTCCTGGCTCCGGAAGTTCCCCTACCGAACGGATATTCCGCTCGTTCTCTTTATCCTGGCCGGGGCCGCCGCTTTGGCGATTGCCGTTCTGACGGTCAGCGGTCAGGCTTGGAAGGCCTCCCGGAACAACCCGGCCGCCGCCCTCAAATACGAATGATTCCCTGATCAGAGCCGGCCCCTCCCGGGGCCGGCTTTTTTTATTCATAACGCAAGGCCTTGACCGGGTCGGAAAGAGCCACCCTCCCCGCCTCCCTCAATGTCCACGGCGGTTTCATGTCAAGAAAAACCCGGAATTTGACAAGATTTTTTCTAGACGCGACACTAGGGAAGAAAGCCGAGCCGGATTGTCCGATAACGGACGGGCCCGGCCCGTTTTCGGACAAAGGGATCAGGTTTCGCCGCCTTCCCTCTCAAGCCGACCGCCGAAATTTTTGGCATAAAATTCGCATTTTGTTCGTTTTGTGGTGTTGTGCCCAAACTTCGGAGGAGCGTCCCCATGCTGAGAAATTATATTCTGATTGCCATCCGTAATCTCAAACGATACAGAGGATATTCCTTCCTCAACCTCGCCGGACTGGCGGCCGGAATGGCCTGCTGCATTCTCATTCTGGCAGGGGGGATGAGCGAGGTCGGAACCGACCGGTTCCATGAAAAAATCGACTCTCTTTTTGTCGTCCGGACGACCCAGCACTACGGAAGCGAGGTACGGACCGGAACCGGTTCTGTCCCGGCTCTCGGTCCGGCTCTCAGGGCCGAATATCCCGAAGTCCAGGCCTTCGCCCGGATCAACAGCGGACAGGGGGATTTTCTCCTGGAACACTCGGGAAAATCCTACCGGGAACGAATCCAGATGGCCGATCCGGCCATCTTCGACCTGTTCAGCTTCCCCCTGCTCAAGGGAAGCACGAAGGACCTCGCCTCGGACCCCAAAGCTATGATCCTTTCGGCAAGCGCGGCCGGCCGAATTTTCGGCGGCGAGGACCCTGTCGGCCGAATCCTGACCTTGAACAAAACCGACGATTTTAGGGTGGCCGGCGTCATGAAGGACATCCCGGCCAATTCCTCCCTCCGCTTCGACATTTGGATGCCGCTGGAGATGTCGAAACGCCTATTCAACCGGCCGAATTACACCGAAACCTGGTTCAACATGGCCTTCATGACTTTCGTAGAATTGGCCCCCGGGGCGGACGTCCCCGCCTTGAATAAAAAGATCTTCGGCCGAATCAGGCGCGCGGACCCGAACACAAACCTCGAACCATCCGTCTATCCGTTCAAGGACCTCTACCTGAAGCTGCGCGGCGGGGCGGAGAAGGTCCGGATCTTTTCGGCCATCGCCTTTCTCATTCTCCTGATCGCCTGCATCAACTTCATGAACCTGTCTACGGCCCGGGCGGGGCGACGGGCCCGGGAAGTCGGATTGCGCAAGGTCGTCGGCGCCGACCGCCGGCAGCTGATGGGCCAATTCTTCGGCGAGTCCCTCGTGTTGACCTTCCTCTCCCTCGCCGCCGCGGCCGGCCTTGTCACTCTCGTCCTTCCGCTCTTCAACAACCTGACCGCCAAAACGCTGGCGGCCGGCGACTTCCTCAACACGCCCGTCCTGGCCGGCGTCGCCCTGATCACCCTTTTGACCGGGATCCTGGCCGGCGTTTATCCGGCGATGTTTCTTTCGTCCTTCCGGCCGGGGGTCGTCCTCAAGAGCGGCCAAGTCCCTGGAACCCGCGGCGGCGGGTTCCGCAAGGCCCTGGTTGTGATTCAGTTTGCCCTGAGCGGCGCTTTGATCGTCGGGACGGTCGTCATCTTCGGTCAGGTCCGGTTCATGAAGACGAAAAGCCTGGGCCTCGACCGGGAGCGATTGGTCTATACCCGCTTGGAGGGCGCTCTCCTGACCGACATCGAAGGCTTCAAGCAGGAGGTCGCCCGGATCCCCGGCATCCTCTCGGCCACGGCGGCAACCCATTCACCGACGGGCGTTTACAACAACGGCCAGGATTGGAGCTGGGAAGGCCGCGCTCCGAGCGTCAATCCGCTGGTCACCTATTTCGGCGTGGATGCCGATTTCCTCAAGACGTTCGGGATGCGCCTGGTCCGGGGCGAGTCCTTCCGGGAAGGCGGCGCCGGACTCGTCACCGACGTCATCATCAACGAGACGTTCGCCAAGATCATCGGCGCAAGCGACGTCGTCGGGATGCGTCTGACCCGCCGGGGCACCCCGCCGTTGCGCATCGCCGGCGTGGTGGAGGACTTCCACTTCACTCCCGTCGACCAGGAGATCGGGCCGCTTATGATCTATAACGACCCATCCCACCGGGCGATCAGCGCCTACCGCTTCCTCTTTGTCCGCCTCGGTCCCGGAAATCCCCAGGCCGTGCTGGCCGAGCTAGGGCAAAAGATCCGGGCGAGAAACCCGGGATACCCGTTCGAATACCGGTTCCTGGACGACGACTACGACGCCTTGTACCGTTCGGTGGAACGGGAAATGAGCCTCGTCCGGGCCTTCACCGTACTGGCGATCCTCATCTCCTGCCTCGGTTTGTTCGGTCTCGCCGCTTATACCGCGGAGCAACGCCGCCGGGAGATCGGGATCCGAAAGGTGCTGGGAGCTTCCGAATCCGGGATCGTTTCCCTGCTCGCCGGCGAGTACCTCCGGTGGGTTACCGCGGCCAACCTCATCGCCTGGCCCGTCTCCTTCTTCCTGATGAAAGGCTGGCTCCGGGACTACCCCTACCGGATCTCCCTCGGGTGGGAGATTTTTGCCGGTTCCGCCGCGGCCACGCTATTCATCGCCTTGGCGACCGTGGCCGGACAGGCCATTCGGGCCGCCCGGTCCAACCCGGCCGAAACCCTCCGCTTCGAATAAGCCGCGGGATTTCCCGTCGACTATTCATGGCGCAGGGTGACGACCGGACTTTGGGCCGCGGTCCTCGCCGCCCGGTAGGCAACGGATAGAAAAGCGATGAGAAGGAGAACCGCCGCCGTCGAAACGAATAAGAGCGGGGAAATCGAAGCCCGATAAGCGAAACTTTTAAGCCAAGCCTGGGCCAGGAAGAGGGCCGGCGCCGAGGCCGCCGCGGCGGCAATCCCGACCAGGACAAGGACCTCCCGGGAAAGCAGGCCGGTCAGGCTTGCCGTCGAGGCCCCCAGGATCTTCCGAATCCCGATTTCCATCATTCTCTGTTCGGCCGAGAAAGAGATCAGGCCATAAAGCCCCAGGCAGGCAACCAGGACGGCCAGGGCGGAGAAAATGCCGAAAATCCTCCCCGCCCGCCTCTCGGATTCATAAAGGGCCCCGAAATCCTGGTCCAGGAATGAATACGTGAACGGCTGGCCGCCGGTGTACGTGCTCCAGGTCTTTTGGATGAAGGCGAGAGTGTCGGACAGTCGCTCACCCCGGACTTTCACCGAGGTCAATCGCCAGTTTCCGGGCGCGAGAGGGCGGAAGATCATGGGCAGAATTTCTCGGTGAAGCGAATCAAAGTGGAAATCCTTCAGGACGCCGACGACCGTCACGAATTCGCCCGGCTGGGCTTCGCCGAACGTTTTATGAAAGCGCGTTCCAATCGGGTTTGAAAGCCCCAGGACCTTGGCCGCTTTCTCGTTGATGACGACGGCCGAAGTCTTGTCCGTGGGGATTTCGGGCGAGAAAAAGCGACCGGCCGCGAGGGGGAGCCCCAGCAGACCGGCGAACCTTTCATCGACATACGTCATCATCAAGGTCTGCTCTTCCGTCGCCGGCCGACCTTCGAGGAGATGCCCGGTGGAGTCGAAGTGGCGGCCGGGCAGGGATTCGCTCCGGGACACGCGCAGAATCTCCGGCCGGGCCAGAAGATCTTCCTCAAAGGCGGTCGCCGACGCCCCCAGCATGTTGGCCCGGTTGATGACAATGACATGATCCCGGTCGAATCCCAGCGCCCGGTTATTGAAGAGATCCATTTGTCGGGCGATCACGCCCGTGCCAAAGATGACGGCGAAACTGACGGCGAACTGAACCAAAACCAGTCCCCTCCGCAAAAGGGCGTGGCCTTTTCCCCGGACCGCGAAACGCCCCTTGATTGTCGCCTGGGGAGAGAACGACGAGAGAAAGAAGGCCGGGTAGCTCCCGGCGGCCAGGCCGACGAAGAGCGCGATGCCGGCCAACAGGGCCGGAAAACCGCCGGCGAAAATATCGGCGAAAACAAGCGGCCTTTGGGCTAACCGTCCGAAAGCGGGAAGAACCAAGCTGATTACGCCGAGCGCCAGGACGAGGGCGGTCAGGCTGAGAAGGAGCGATTCGCCGAGAAACTGGGCGATGAGCTGGCCTCTCCGGGAACCGAGAACCTTGCGCAAACCCACTTCCCGGGAACGGTGGGCGAACCGGGCCGTGGATAGGTTCATGAAATTTATGCAGGCGATGAAGAGCACAAAGAAGGCGACCGCCGCAAGCAACTTCAAATGGGACGCGCTCCCCTTGAGGCTGAGAGTGTCGGTGACGCGGGCGTTCAGGTGGATGCCGGTCAGGGGCTCGAGTCGGTAGCCATGGTGAGGACCCTCGGCGCCCTGGTCGAAATAATCTTCGTAGCGCTTGCCCGTTTCGGCGAAGAATTGCGGCCCGTAGCGGCGTTTGGTAAAGGCGGGGAGCTTCTCCTCGAAGGCCCCGGCGGATACGCCTGGACGAAGCCGGATGTAGGTGAAGAGCGAGTTGTTGTTCCAGCGGGTCCCCGCTGCCTGCGACGTGCCGATGAGCGAAAACATCAGGCCGAAACGGAGGTGAGAGTTGAGCGGAGGATCTTCGATGACTCCCGTCACCCGGTAATCCCGTTTCAAATCGCGGATGGTCAACGTCCTGCCGACCGGATCGCCGGTACCAAAAAACCGTTCGGCGACCGTCCGGGTGAGGACGACCGTGCCGGGGCTCTCCAGGGCCGTCTCTCGATCTCCGTAGAGAAAGACATAGGAGAACATCGAGAAAAACGAAGCATCGGCGAACAAAATGTCCTTTTCAATAAGAGACTTATCACCGGCGGCGAGCAGCCACTCCCGCGGCCACGGGCTCAGACGGGCGGCCGCCTCGACCTCGGGGAAGTCTTCCCGGAGAGCCCCGGCCAATGGCGGGGCGGTCCAAGCCACGCGGAACATCCCTCCGTCGTCCCGGGTATCCGCGTAAACCCGGAAGATCCGATCGGCCTTCTCGTGGAAACGGTCAAAGCTCCTTTCATGGACGACGAAAAGCCCGATCAGAACCGCGCAAGCCATCCCCGCGGCCAGGCCGGCGATATTGATGAAGGTAAACGCCGGGTGGCGGTTCATCAGCCGCAGAGCGATCGTCAGGTAGTTCTTCAACATCGTCAGGCTCCAGGAAACGAAATGGCGGAGAAACGAGGGCAGGGACTGCAAAACAAAGAGGCGGTACCAGCGACGGGCCTTGCCCGCTCCCTCCTCCGCGGCCCGCCGCTGGAATTCTTCGGCGATATCTCCGGCAATGGCCGAAGACTCCCCGTCGTTGGCCGTCGCTTCGAGAAGGCGTTCGGCCAGCCGCGGCGGGCGAAACGAGGCGGGCGAGTCCATGGCGTCAGCTTTTTTCCAGGGCCAGGACGGAATCTTTGGTCCACAGAGCGGTTTTCAGCTCGAGGGCGGCCTTAAGAGCGGCGACCCCGGTCGGTGTGATCCGGTAATAATTCCTGCTCCGCCCCCCTCGCCAGGGGCTGGGGTCGGCGACGGTTTTCCGGGCATAGCCGAGCTTCTCCAGCTTGGCCAGGGCGCTGTACAGGGTTCCATAGGGGCAGCAGCGGCCCGTTTTCCGGACGATGTGGTCACGGATCGTGACGCCGTAGGCGTTATCCTTGAGCCGCCAGACAGCCCACAGAACCATTTCCTCGGTCAGGTTGAGATCCTTCATGGATGTTCCTCACCCATATATACGGTTTTTCGGAGAAATAGTTGCGGGGCAACAAAAATTCTCCGCCGAAACTTGAAGGAAGGCCGTCAGTGCTTAAAACGAAGGGTGAAGACGGTTTCTTGGCCGGGCTTGGAAGCTACGATGAGGGAACCGCCGTGAAGCTTCATGATCTGCCGCGATAAGCTCAGGCCGATGCCCGAACCGCTCTCCTTCGTCGAATAGAACGGGACGAAGACTTTGTCGAGATTCTCGGAAGGGATTCCCTTGCCGTTGTCCCGGACCTGGATCACCGGACGGCCGCGGTCGTCCAGGGCCGCGTCGATCTCGATCCGGGGATGGGACCGGCCGGCGAGGGCGTCGCAGGCGTTGAGGACGAGATTGATGATGACCTGCTCGAGGAGGTTGGGATCGGCCAGGATCTCCAGCCGGGCCGGATTCGATGATGTGTCGAGGCGAACCCCGCCTTCGTCGAGCCGGGCTTTCATCAGCCGGGCGACTTGGGCGAAGAGCTCCGCGACGGGGAAGAATTTCAGGTCGGGCTTGGGAACCCGGGCCAGGCTCCGGTAGCCGTCGACGAAATGGAGAAGGCCTTCGCTCCGTTTCTGAATCGTCCGGAGAGCCCCTTGGATATCTTCAAGATTCTCCGGATCCCCCGCCGTGCACGTTTTGGCGATCAAGTCCTGGACGGTTGTCGCCAGGGAGGAAATCGGCGTCATGGAATTCATGATCTCGTGGGTCAAAACCCGGATCAGCTTCTGCCAGGCTTCGATTTCCCGCTCTTCCAGCTCGCTTCGGATATCCTGAATCGAGACCAGGGTAAAATCCCTCCCCCGTTGCTTGAATTCGGCGGCATGGAGCAGGAGCTGGAGCTGTTCATCGCCGGCCTCGACTTTGACCAGGCTTTGGTCCCGGGGCTTCAGCCGGAACAGGGCTTCGACAAGCGCCGGACTGCTCTCTTTCAGGTTCCGGATATTTTTAATCTGGAGGATTTTGAGGAGGCGTTTGGCGGCGTCGTTGATGAGCTCGACCTCGCCGTCGGCTTGAAAGACGAGGAGGCCGATCCCGACATGACGGACGACCGTTTGGAGATAGAGCGCCTGCTCCTCTTTGTCCGCCCGAGCCGTCCGGAAGGCCTCGATGATCCGGGCCAGGGCGGCGTGGAGCTCGACGAAAGACCCGCCGGGGCTCTGGCCGCGGAAGGTCTGGGAAAAATCGCCGAAGCGCACGGAATCGAAGAAGCGGGCCAGGTCGCGATTCGTCCGGTCGACCGTTCGGAACAGACCCGCGATTTGAACGGCGATGAGCAGGCCGACCAACACGGCCGCAGCCACAAGCTTCATCCGGAACAGGACGTAGAAGAACAGGCCGATCAGGACGATCAGGCCCGTCACCCGCAGGGCGACGGCGACCCGGAATTTCCTATAGACCATGCTTCTCCAGCCGGCGATAGAGGGCGGCCCGGGAAATCCCCAGCTCCCGGGCGGCCTTGCTCACGTTACCGCCGTGCTTGTTGAGGATGCGGTCGACCATGAGACGCTCCATGCCGTCGAGGTTCAAGCCGGACGGCAGGCCTTCGCTGGGAGCGCTTCCTTCGGAGCTGAAAAAGAAGTCATCGGGTTGAAGCATGGGGGCTTCGGACATGATCACGGCCCGCTCGACGGCGTGCTGGAGCTCGCGGACGTTTCCCGGCCAGGTGTAGTTTTCGAGCTTGAGCAAGGCCGAGGCGCTGGCTTTCTTATCGGGCAGCCCGTATTTGCGGCAATAGACGGCCAGGAAGTGTTCGACCAGCAAGGGGACGTCCGTTCCCCTCTCCCGGAGGGAGGGCAGGCGGACTTCGATGGTATTGATCCGGTAAAGGAGGTCCTGGCGGAATTTATTCTGGGCGACCATCTGGTGGATCGGCCGGTTGGTGGCGCAGATGAGCCGGATATCGATGGGGATCGGTTTGCTCGACCCAACCCGGAAGATCTGCCGGTTTTCCAGGACCGTGAGGATTTTGGCTTGAAGGGGCAGCGGAAGGTTCCCAATCTCGTCGAGGAAGAGGGTGCCGCCGGAGGCCGCTTCGAACCGGCCGGCCCGGTCTTCCCGGGCGTCGGTGAAGGCGCCCTTGACGTGGCCGAAAAGCTCGCTCTCAAAGAGCGTTTCCGGAACGGCGCTCATGTCCACACCGACGAAAATTTCCCGGTGCCGGAGGGAGCGGCGATGGATCTCGCGGGCGGCCAACTCCTTGCCCGTCCCGTTTTCGCCGAGGATGAGAATACTGGCTTCGGTCCGGGCGACTTTCTCGATAGTCGTGAAAACCTCCTGCATCGCCGGGCTCGTCCCCAGAAAATCCCGGAAGGGCCGGTCGAGATCGGCGCTGAGGTGATCCTGCTTTTGACGGAGCGTCCGGGCCTCCATCAGGGAGGTTCGGAGACTGAGACAGGCGGCCAGCGTCGCCACGAGCTTTTCGTTCTGCCAGGGTTTGAGGATGAAATCCGTCGCCCCCTCCTTGATCGCCCGGACGGCCATGTCGACATCCCCGTAAGCCGTGATGAGGATGACAACGGCCAGGGGATCGGCGACCTTGATCCGCCGCAGCCAATCGAACCCCTCGTCGCCGCCCGTCGCCCCCTTGGCGAAATTCATGTCGAGCAGGATGACGTCGTAGCTCTCGTTCTTCATCAGGACGGGGATGCGCTCCGGATTTTTCTCGGTCTGAACCAAGGCGACATGCTGCTTGAGCAGGAGGCGGGCGGCGCTCAGAATATCTTCATTGTCGTCGACGATTAAAATCTTTCCTTCGTTGCGGTTCATCGATTTCACCTCACTAAGATCTCGAGTCTTCGCAGGTGAACGCTGCAAGTTTCATGCCCCGATATTCAACCTTATCACTCGAGAGAAGTATACACCAACTGTCCGATTATGAACACCCGGTGTCTTGGGATGAACATTTCCAATCCTCCGGCATGGTTTTTTTAAGGGATTCGGATATGATCGACCTTGGCACGGTTCGTGCATATGAAGACAGCGAACAAACGATCGAGTTTCAACCAGGAGATCAAGAATGGGCATGGACCGAAAGATCGAAAAGAAAAAATGGCCGCCGCGCAAGATCGCCGCCATAGCCGGCGGAGCCGTCTTTCTCTTGGTTGTTCTCTACCTCTTTTTGTTCCAATTCAACCAATCGACGCTGAACGTCGAGCTGGAACGGATCACGGTCTCGACCGTGACCAAGGGGCCCTTCCTTGAATTCATCCCCCAGCAGGGAACGGTCATGCCGATCCTTCGCTATTCCTTGGAAACGACCGAGGGCGGCCGGGTGGAAAAGCGCTTCCTTGAAGCCGGGACCATGGTCAAGGTCGGCGATCCCATCGTCCAGCTGGTCAACACCAACCTCCTCCTGGACATCATGTGGCGGGAAGCCGACTTCGTCCAGCAGAGCAACGCCCTCCGCCAGACCCGCCTCAATATGGAACAGTACAAGCAATCGCTCCTCCAGAACATGAACCAGGTGGAGAACGAGCTGGCCAAGCAGAAGACGACCTACGAACGCTACAAGACGCTCCACGACAACAAGCTCGTTTCCGACCTCGAGTTCGAGCGGATCCGGCTGGACTATGAGTACCAAGGCCGGAACCGCGACATCGTGGCCGAAAGCCAGAAAAAAGAGCTCGAATACCGGGGAGAACAGCTCCAGGCGCTCGAAGACCAGCTCAAACGGATGGAAACGAACCTGACCACGTCCAAGGGGAAGCTCGACGACCTGATCATCCGGGCTCCCATCGCCGGACAGCTGACGCTGCTGGAAGCCGAAATCGGGGCGTTCAAGAGCCCGGGATCGAATATCGGCCAAATCGACGTCCTCGACGCCTACAGCGTCCGGGCCCAGATCGACGAGCATTACATCACCCGGGTGGAAGCCGGGCAGAAGGGCGATTTCGACCTGGCCGGCAAGACATACGACCTGAAGGTTCGCCGGGTTTTCCCGGCGGTGCAGAACAACCGCTTCGAAGTCGACTTCGATTTCGTCGGCCAGGCTCCGCCGGACCTCCGTCGCGGACAGACTCTCAACATTCGCCTGCAGCTCGGGGATTTGACCGAGGCGCTGCTTCTACCCCGGGGCGGCTTCTGGGACAAGACGGGCGGCAACTGGGTTTACAAGCTCGACGCTTCGGGCAAGACGGCGACCAAGCATCCGGTCCGGCTCGGCCGGTACAATCCGGAATTCTACGAAATCCTCGAGGGCCTGGTCCCCGGCGACAAAGTCATCACGTCCCCGTACGAAAGTTTCGGCGACATGGACCGCCTGGTCCTGAAAAAATAATCGAACGGCAAAAGGAGAAGCCCATGCTCATACAAACCAAGGACCTGAAGAAGACCTATCTGACCGAGGAAGTCGAGACGACCGCCCTCAACAACATCAACCTGGAGATCGGCGAAGGCGAGTACATCGCCATCATGGGGCCGTCGGGCTGCGGCAAGTCGACCCTCCTCAACATTCTCGGGCTTATCGACAATCCGACCTCCGGGGAATACCTGTTCCTCGGCAAGGATATCGCCTCCTCCTCGGAGCGGAAGCGGGCCGGATTGCGGAAATCCAACATCGGCTTCATCTTCCAGAGCTTCAACCTCATCGACGAGCTGACCGTTTTCGAAAACGTCGAGCTGCCCCTCCTCTACCTGGGCTACTCGGCCGCGGAACGGAAGAAACGGGTCAACGAAGTCCTGGAAAACATCGCCCTCATGCCCCGCAAGAACCATTTCCCCCAGCAGCTCTCGGGCGGCCAGCAGCAGCGCGTAGCCGTGGCCCGGGCGGTTGTGGCCCGGCCCAAGCTCATCCTCGCCGACGAGCCGACGGGCAACCTCGACTCGACCCACGGCGAGGAAGTCATGGGCCTCATGGCGGAGCTTCACGCGGCCGGCACGGCGATCATTATGGTCACCCACTCCCAGGCGTACGCCGAGTACAGCCAGCGGATCATCTACCTCTTCGACGGCCAGGTCGTCTCCGAAAACGTCCAGAAGAAGTTCAAGCTGTGATCAAGCTCAGGGGCGTTTCGAAGTTCTATTCGACGGGGTACGTTAAAACCTTCGTCCTGCGGAACATCACCCTTGATGTCGCCGCGGGCGAATTCTTGACCGTTATGGGGCCGTCGGGGGCGGGGAAGTCGACGCTCCTCCATATCCTCGGGATGCTCGACACGCCTTCGGAGGGCGAGTACTACTTCGACGATCAGCCGGTCCACACGTTCGACGAGCGGCGACTGACCGAGCTCCACAAGCATCAAATCGGGTTCGTCTTCCAAAGCTATCACCTCATCGACGACTTGACCGTCTACGAGAACCTGGAAACGCCCCTCCTCTACAAAAAAATCAAAGGCCCGGAGCGCAAAGGCCTCGTCGCCGAGGCCCTCGACCGCTTCCACATGGTCGCCAAGAAGGACCTCTTCCCCCACCAGCTTTCGGGCGGCCAACAGCAACGGGCGGCCATCGCCCGGGCCCTCATCACCAAACCCCGGCTCATCCTGGCCGACGAACCGACCGGCAACCTCAACTCCAAGGAAGGACAAGAGGTGATGGACATGTTCGCCGAGCTCAACGCCGGGGGAACGACCATCATCCAGGTCACGCATTCCGAACGGAACGCCGCTTACGGCCGGAGGACGATCCACCTCCTCGACGGCTGGATCCAACCCTAGCCTGCATTATTCATAAAAATTTTCATGATAATAATATTTCGTTTAGAACCAACAAGATGAAAAAATTTGAGTATTTACCCTTCGGGCGACGCTTTGCTCACGCCATGAGCCGAAGCAAGTCCCACCCGAGCCTCGCGAGTCGGGGCGAGCCGATATGGCCGCATCTGCTTCGTTGCGAAGGGTTCGCAGGGCAACTAGCACAGCTTCACCCTCCGCGCCTCGCATCTGTGGCCATCTCGACTCGTGACTAACGCAGGCAAGAAACGCCCGGCTCGGAGCCGAACGGGAGAATGACTATGAAAAGAACCGCCATCGCCCTGGCTTTATTGGCCGTCGCGGCCGCCGCCTTCCCTCCGGCCGCCGACCAATCCCTGACCCTCCAGGAATGCATCCTGGCCGCGTTGAAGAACAACCTCAACCTGGCCGCCGAGTTTCTCGGCCCTGAAATCGCCGCCTCGGCCGTCGGCCAGGCCCGATCGACGTTCCTCCCCCAGTTGACGTTCACCACCGGCGCCCAGAAATCCAACCAAGCCTCCTTTTCCTGGCTCGATGCCGCGGGCCAAGTCACGACCGACATCGCCGATTACCAGGGTACGCTCACTCAGCGGCTGCCGACAGGCGCGACCCTTTCCGCAAATCTCTACTCTTATAAAAACGAGACCAACCAATCCTTCCAGCTCATCAATCCGCGTTACGGAAGCTCCCTCTCCTTCGATTTCCGCCAGCCCCTCCTCCGGGATGCCGGATTCACGATGGCCCGACGGGACATCCTGATCGCCAAGAACAACCTCGAGATGTCAGAAGGACAGTTCAAACAGGCCCTCCTGGACACGATTTTCGATGTCGAGACGGCCTATTGGAACCTCGTCTACAGCCGGGAAAACCTCAACGTCCAGCGGGAAGCCTTGCGGTTAGCCCGCGACCTCCTGGCGAAAAACACGAAGGAACTCGAAGCCGGCGTCATTCCCCCGATCGACATCCTGAATGCCAAAGCCGAGGTGGCCGCCCGGGAGGCCGACATTCTCCAAGCCGAAGCCCAGGTCAAGAACGATCAGGATACGCTCCGAACCCGGCTCAACCTGCCGCGGGACAAAGGCGAAACCTCTCCGGCGCTGATCCCGGCCGACCTGCCGGCGACCGACCCGATTCCCGTCAATATTGAAGACGCCCGGACGAAGGCTCTGGCCAACAGGCCCGACCTGGCCGTCTCTCAGGCGGATATGAAGACCCGGGATCTCAATCTCAGGTACGCCCGCAACCAAACGCTTCCGAACCTCAGCTTTCGGGCGACCTTCCAGAGCCCGGGAGTTTCGGGAACCCTCATCCAATATCTGGATAACGATCCCTTGTCCGGAATCGTCATCGGCTCCGTTCCCGGCGGATCATCCGCGGCTTTTAAGGACACCTTCCGGTTCAAGTACGAGAACTGGTCCGTCCGGTTGACCCTCGACCTCCCCCTGGAAAACATTCTCTCCCGGGCCCGCATAGCCCAAGCCAGGGGCGAATCGCAGCAGGCGGCTCTCCGGCTTCGGGATCTGGAAGCCCGAGCCATGCTCGAAGTCGAAATCGCCGTGCGGGCCGTGGAAACGGATTTCCTGAGAGCCAAGGCTTACCGGGCCGCCCGGGAGCTGGCTGAGGAAAAACTGGCCGCGGAAGTGAAAAAGCTCGAAGCCGGTCTTTCGACGAATTACACCGTTCTGCAGCAGCAGCGGGACTTCGCTCTCGCCAAAACGAACGAAACCAGGGCCCGGATCGACTATAACCTTTCCCTGGCTCGCCTGCAGAGAGCCATGGGGACGACGCTCGAATCCAAGAACATCCATATGAGCGATTTGCCCGACAGATCCTGAATACAAACGCCGGTTAAGCCGCATTCGTCCCATCCGAGCCGCGAGCCTCGCGAGTCGGGGCGAGACGATTGCGCCGCAGCAGCTTCGCCCTCCGCTTGTTTTTCTTCCTTCTTTTGGATATATAATTGTGGATTGGGCCACGCCGCCGGACGCGAAGAGACAGAGAATCCGAAGGAAATGTTCCATGGCCATTGGAAAAAAGGCTGCATTCCCGGGGGAGGATCGGAAGGTAAAGAAAAGCGCCGGAGCCATCCTGAAGAAACCGGGCGGAACAAAAAGGAAAAGAACCGAACGAGCCCTGTTTGAGACAAACGCCCAGATCAGCAGCCTAATTCGGGCGATCCCTGATATCGTCTATTTTAAGGACGCCGAGCGCCGCAACCGGATCATCAACCGGGCTTTCGAGGAAGTCTTCCGTCTGACTCCGAGCCAAATCCTGGGAAAAACGGACGAGGAGGTCCTGCCCCCCGACTTGGCCGCCGCCTGCCGAAAAAGCGACGACATCATCTTTGAAACCGGAGAGACTCTCCGCTTCGAGGAAGAAACGAAGGGACCGGACGGAACGACGATCGATTTCGAGACGATCAAGGCCCCGATTTTCGACGCGGCCGGAAAGGTCAACGGCCTCGTCGGAATCAGCCGGGACATCACCGAACGGAAAAACGCCGAAGCCTCGCTCCGGGAAAGCGAAGAACGGTTCCGGAGCCTGTATGAGAACTCCACCCTTGGGCTCTACCGGACAACACCCGAAGGCCTCATCCTCCTGGCCAATCCGACCGTTGTCCGGATGCTGGGATATGAAAGAGCGGACGAGTTGATGAGCCGGAACCTGGAGTTGGAAGGTTTTGAGGCCGGCTATTCCCGGGCCGGATTCAAGGACAAGCTCGATCGGGAAGGCGAAATCCACGGTCTGGAAACCGTCTGGAAAAGAAGAGACGGAACGATCATCCATATCCGCGAAAGTGCCCGGGCCATCCGGGCCGAAGACGGCTCCATTCTCTTTTACGAAGGGACCGTTGAAGACGTGAGCGAGCGCAAGAAATTCGAGGAAGCCCTCCGGGCCTCCGAGGAAAAGCACCGCAGCCTCTTCGAAAACAGCCTGGATGGGATTTTCCAGAGCCTCCCCCAGGGCCGGATCCTCACCGCCAATCCCGCCCTCGTCCGGATATTCGGATTCCGCAATGAGATCGAAATGTGCCAAGCCGACATCCTGGACCTCTATGACAGGCCCGAAGACCGGGATGATTTGATCCGGGAGATCCGGGAAAAAGGCGTGGTCCGGAACCGGGAAGTCCGGATGAGGCGCAAGGACGGCAGGCCTTTTACCGCCATGATCAACGCCCGGGCCATCGTGGAAGGCCGGGAAAACGTTCTGTATCTCGAGGGCATCGTCTCGGACATCACCGAAAGGAAGCGCCTCGAGGACGCGCGGACCGAAAGCGAAGCCCTTTACCGGGCCCTCTTCGAAAACGCCAACGATGCCGTTTTTCTCCTCGGCCTCGACGGGCTCCATGTCAAAGTCAACCGGATGGCGGCCGAGATGACCGGATACGCCGTCGAGGAGCTGGTCGGATTATCGATGAAGGATCTTGTCGCTCCGAACGAATACCCGGACGCTCAAGAAAAGCTGAAGGGAATCATCGAGGGAATAGCCTTCCCCGTCTATGAGCGGATTTTCCGGAAAAAGGACGGATCTGAATTTCCGGTGGAGATCAACGCCTCCCTGATCCTGGATGCGGACCGCAAGCCCCGGTTCATCCAAAGCGTCGTCCGGGACATTTCCGGGCGCAAAGCCAGGGAACGGGCCCTCCAGGCCGCCCTTCAAGAGAAGGACGTTCTCCTGAAAGAAATCCACCACCGGGTCAAGAACAACCTGCAGGTCGTGTCCAGCCTGCTGAGCCTGCAAAGTCGGTACATCAACGACCCGCGGGACGTGGAGGCTTTCCGGGAAGGCCAGCGCCGCATCCGGTCCATGGCCCTCGTCCACGAAAAACTCTACCGTTCCAAGAGCCTCTCCCGGATCGAATTCGGAGGATACATCCGCCAGCTTGCCGGCCAGCTTATCTCCTCCGCCGAGAAGAGGCCGGGGACCGTCGGGCTGAAGCTTGATGTCGAAGAAACGATGTTCGACATCCAGACGGCGATCCCTCTGGGATTGATCGTCAACGAGCTGTTATCGAACGCCTTGAAATACGCCTTCCCCGGCGAACGAAAAGGGCAGATCTCGGTCTCCCTCCGGGCCGGGGAGGGGAATGAATTCATCCTGACTTTCAACGATGACGGCGTCGGCCTTCCGCCCGGCGTCGACCTCCACCGGTCCGAATCCCTGGGTTTTCAGCTGGTCTCGATGCTCGTCGAGCAGCTCGACGGCCGGGTGGACATCCTGCGGGAGTCGGGGACGGGATTCAGGATCGCCTTCAAGGAAGCCAAAACCGGGCTCAAAGCCTGAGGCCCAAACGCCTCCGCAACCGCCCGAACGACTCTTATTTTCCCCCGAAGGTGAATATTTTCCGGCCCCGGCCGTTGGCTTCCCCGCCGAGGATGACAATGTCGACGTAATTCCACCCGGGGGGGAGGTCGTACGGGAAGGTGAAGGTGATCGTTTTGGAGCTCTCGACGTCGGCGACGTTGGCTTCGAACGCCCGGCGCTCTTCGAATTTGTCTTTCTGGCCGTCCGGCTTATAGACATAGATGACGAATTCAAAATCGGCCTTGAGCACGCCGCTTTCCTCGCGGAAGTTGATCCTCCTGGCCGGAAGCTCAACGGTAATTTGTTTCCGTTCGCGGTCGTAGGCGGCGGTAAAAGATTGGAGCCGGGGCGCCGCCTCGCCCGCGACCCGGCCGAAGCCGTTGAGCTTGGCGTCCTCGAACGCATCGAAGAGATTGCCGGTCACGTTGTAGATCTCGTAGCCCCCGCCGACCTTGGTTTCCTTGAAAATCACGGCCACATCGTAGGTGTAGTAAATCCACAGGAGGGTGTACCCTTCGGACGGCGAGGAATACGATTCCGTCTTCTCGGGAGGGCCGAGAAACAGGTAGACGCGGCCGCGGTCGGTGTTGATCCCCCGGCGTCCCTCGTTATAGTGCCCGTTGGCGTATTCGACCCGGCGCTGGAACTCCGCCCGGAATTCATTTTCCGGCGTCTCCGGATTGGGATCGCGCTTCTCCCAGAAATCGTCGATGAATTCCGTCCGGGCGCCGGCATCGGGCAGACGGCGGAAGATCGTGTCTTCCGCGCTGGTCATGATCAGGCGGGCCGTGTCGTAAAAAGCTTTGCCCTCGTCGTCCAGCGGGACGGTGAAGACCTTGCCGCAGGCGACCGACAGGACGATCGCCGTCAGCAGGCCGGCGCAACGCTTCATTACTTTCTCAGGTAGTCGAGGAATCCCTTCACTTGATCGATCCGCGCATCGTCAGGGGGAGCGGTTTTGAGGTAGTTTTCGAAGCAGACGATCGCTTCGGCTTTACTGTTACTGGAGATGTACTGAATGCCGAGACGATACAGGGCGTCCAGGTCTTTGGGATTGATCGCGACGGCCTGCTTGAAGTACTTCAGGGCTATGTCCCCCTGGCCGATGTTGAGGTAGTTGATGCCGATATTGGCGAGGACCGTGGAGTCGGTGATTTTCGTGATATCGATTTTCCCATACCACTCCATGGCCTTTTCATTCTCGTTCCGGTTGGCGTAGGCGTTGCCGATCGCGATGATCGCCTCGGCGTTTTCGGGCTCTTTTTCCAGGATTTTCCTGTAGGCTTCTTCGGCCTTGTCGTACTGTTCCATGGCGAAATAGCAATTCCCGATGTTTTTGTACAGGATATAAACGTCGGGATTCTTGCCCAACATCGCGGTGAAGGCGTCGATCGCTCCCTGGTAATTCTTCTGGTCGAACAGTAGGTTGGCCGTTTCGAGTTCCTTTTTGAGATCGTCCGTCAGCATGAGCCCCTCGGCCTTTTTCAGGACCATTTCGATATCGGGATTTTTTCCCAATTCCTGGATCTGGACCTGGATTTGCTTCACTTCGTAACCGACTTTGTAAAAATCAACATTCCAGGCGCCGAAGCGGAGCCAGGCCGCGGTATATTTCCCGTCCTTATCCGTCTTGACCTCGAAACCGCCGTTTTCCGAGACGTGGAGCAATTTGACTCTGACGCCCTCCAGAGGAGCCCCGGCTTCGTCTTTGACGATACCGTTGAACCGGCCCTTGCCCTTCCAGCCCTGGGCCGAAAGCGATCCGGCGACGAGAAGAATGCTCAGCAGTATCAAAACCGTCTTTTTCGTTTTCATCGTTTCTCTCCTCCATCTCCTTTAGATGCAACTTTCGGGCCAAACGGACGGGCGGTCCCGCCCCTGGCTGGCCTCTTTGCCGGAGCGAAGATACGAAAGAAGTTTAACACTTGGCGGTTGAAAAGAAAAGGCCTCGACCTCTTCCCCGAGGGTGCCCTTCTCCCCTCCAACGGCTCCTTGACTTTAGGGGGAGCGGATTTTATATTGCCGGGTAGGAGATTTTTTCGGTGGCGATAAAAATGCGGATCAAGGGATTGGTCGTCGATCCCATCTCGAAGATGCCGATCGTCGTCCTTCAGGATCCGGAAACCGAGCGGCTCCTCCCCATCTGGATCGGGGTTTTCGAGGCCAATGCCATCACCCTTAAGATCGAGAATATCGTCACTCCCCGGCCGATGACCCACGACCTCATTTCCAACCTGCTGTCGCGGCTTTCAATCGTCGTGGAGCGGGTCACGATCAACGACATCCGGAACAACACGTTTTACGCCGTCATCAGCTGCCGGAAGAAGGACGAAGACATTCTCATCGACTCCCGGCCGTCGGACGCGATCGCCCTGGCCCTTCGAACAGACGCCCCGATCTACGTCGAAGAGGAGGTCATCGCCCGGGCCCACAGCCTGACGCTCGACCCTACTCTCGACAATCCGGAAAATCTCTGCAAGTGGCTGGAAACTCTTCAGCCTGGGGACTTCGGCAAATACCGCATGTAGTGTGCGTTAACCTGCATTATTCACGAGTCGAGATGGCCGCAGGTGCAAGGGTTAGAATTTTTAGGAATAATGCAGGTTACGATTTTAGCCGAAGCGAGAGATAGAGCCCGAGAATCCCGAACAGCAGCGGCGGGCCCCAGGCGGCCAGAAAGACCGGGAGAATCCCGACGCCGCCGAGGCTTTTGAAAACTCCGATCGCCGTCCAGAAGACGAGAGCGATACCCAGGCTGACGCCGATCCCGACCAGCGCTCCCCGCCGGCCCATGGCGAAGGCGAAGGGAATGCCGAGCAGGGTCATGATGACGGCGACGAACGGGAAGGACAGCTTCGAGCTCCGGTCGACCTTCAACCGGGTCGTGTCGAAGCCCAGCTTCTCGACTTCCTCGATGTAGCGGCCGAGCTCGGCGTACTTCATCTGGGTGGGGTCCTTTGATTCGTTCAGGAAGAGCCCCTTGCCCTCGGGCAAGGGGAAGCGGACGGACTCGAATAGGACCGGATCCGGAGGACGGGAGATTTCAGCCCCCTGAAAATCCCGGGTCCAACCGTTTTCCAGGAGAATCTCGCCGTCCGTCAAGCGGGCGGTTTCGGCAAACATCCGCCGCTTCAGAATCCAGGCGGCCGGGTCAATTTCAAAAACCCAGAATTTCCGGAAGGCCAGGCGGTTCGGATCGAAGAATTCATAATTGAAGAAAACGTCGCGGGCCTTGTTCGCCCTCCAGGAGAAGCCCTGCATTCCCGAGGGGACGGAAACGTCTTTAATCCGGTTCCAGACCTCGGCCGCTTTTTGATTGGCCCGGGGCAGGACGTTTTCCTGGATTCCGAACGAGAGCCATCCGATGACCGCGGCCAGGACCAAGGCCGGAACGATCATCCGGAAAACGCTCACTCCGCAGGCCTTCATCGCCGTGACCTCGTTGAACTTGTAGAAGAGTCCCAGGGTCAGAAGCGTCGCCATCAGGGCGGTCATCGGCAGGCCGAGCTGAAAAAACTCGGGGAGGCGGTAATAGATATACTCCAGAAGCATCGATACCGGTTGGTTATGAGCCGTGATATGCACGAACCGGTCGAAGAACGTGACGATCGAGAAAATCGAAACGACGCTGATCAGAATCAAGCCGCCGATCCATATATAGCGGCGGATGAAATAACGGTCCAGAATGTCCGGGAAGGGAATCCGGGTTCGCCAACGGTCCAGGAGCGTCGGCCGCCGCATCGCCGCGGACGCCGCTTCCCGCCGGTCGCGTTCGGCCGCCTTTTGTTCCTCTTCGGCTTCGGTCGCGGGCGAACGCTGAACCCATTTGATGAGAAAGGGCCGCTCCCTGGCCGACCGGACGAAAAGAATCAGGCTGACGAGGCCGAAGACGATGTTCCCCCCCCAGATCCCGAGCCAGGGCGCGATCCGGCCTTGCATGGCGAGCTGCTCTCCAAAGGTAATAAAAATATAGTAGGCCAGGATGATCACCAGGCTGATCGTGAAACCGCTGGTTCGTCCGCCCTTCTTGGTCGAAAGCCCGAGGGGGAGCCCCATGAAGACGAAGATGAGGCAGACGAAGGGCAAGGCGAATCGCTTCTGGGTTTCGACCCGAAGGGTTCGGATTTGATAGTCCTTCATCAGGATATCCGTCTCGTTCTTTGTCGCTTCCGGGTTATTTTCGGGAAGCCCGCGGCGGGCGATTTCCGCTTTTTCGGCCTCCATCCGGCCCCGCTCTACCCGGGCCGCGGCCAGGTCCGCCCGGAGCTCGTCGATATTCTTTTCTCTGGCTCTCTTTTCGGCATTGAAAACGTTGGCCAATCCGGAGAAGTCGGGCTCCTGGTCCACATAGCCGGAGGCGATCCATTCGTAATATTGCGGCTCGTCGCCGATGGCATGGTGCTCGACGGCGTCGAAAAGCTCGATCGTCGCCCGCTTGTCCTTAGGGAAATAGTTCAGCCGGCCGCGTTCGGCCATGACGAAGCGGGATTCGTAGCGTCCCCCGGTGAAGCCGATGAACACGTTTTTCCATTCGCCGGAAGAATCGATGTCCTGAAGATACAAAGCCTGGTACGGGATCGATTGGTTGAATTCCTGGGGGGTGATCCGGATTTGAGCTTTGTCGAGCACCGACGTGATCGTCGTCTGGAGGAAGAGGTAGTTGAACCGCGGGATCACATAGAGGGTCAGGATGGACGTGGCCGCCCAGCCGAACACGGCGAAGAGTGCGAGCGGCCGGGCGATCCGGGCATGGCTCACGCCCAGCGTCTTCAAAGCCACGGACTCCGAGTCCGAGGACATGCGGCCCAGGCCGGCCAGGATCCCCATGATCACGGCCATGGGGACGGTGAAGCCCAAAATCGAGGGGATGACGTAGACGAGAAGCTTGGTCGAATCGGTGAAGGAAACGCCCTGGGAGATGAACAGCTCCGGGTACTGGAGGATATGGTTGGCCATCAGGACGAAGCTGTAAACCAGAAGGCCGAGTCCGAACGGCGGGATGATTTCCCGCAACACGTAGCGGTCGAAAATCTTCAGCCGGAAGGGATTCATCCGGTCTATCATACCAGAAACCGGGGGGCGGGCAGAAAAAAAGGGGGCGGCCTGACGGCCGCCCCCAGGGGGAAATCCTTCTCGCGACTCAGTACATGTCGCCGCCGGGCGGGGTGGGATACGCCGGCTTTTTGTCTTCCTCGGGGAGTTCGGTGATCAAGCCCGCGGTCGTGAGCATCAACCCGGCGATGGAAGCCGAGTTCTGGAGGGCGATCCGGACGACCTTCGTCGGGTCGAGGATGCCCGCCTTGATCATGTCTTCGTACCGCTCGGCCAGGGCATTGAAGCCCACGTCCTGCTTGGCTTCGCGGACCTTCTCCACCACAACCGAGCCTTCCAGCCCGGCGTTGTTGGCGATCTGGCGGAGCGGCTCTTCGATGGCCCGCTTGACGATGTCCACTCCGATTTTGAAGTCGCCTTCGACCTTGAGGGCTTCCAGGGCCTTCTGGGAGCGGAGCAGGGCGACGCCGCCGCCGGGGACGATGCCTTCCTCGACGGCCGCCTTGGTCGCGTGCATGGCGTCTTCGACCCGGGCTTTCTTTTCCTTCAGCTCGGTCTCGGTGGCCGCGCCGACCTTGATCAGGGCGACGCCGCCGACCATCTTGGCCAGCCGTTCTTGGAGCTTCTCCCGGTCGTAGTCGGAGGTCGTGTCGTCGATCTGGGTCCGGATCTGCTTGATCCGGGCCTGGATGTCGGTCACCTTGCCTTTGCCTTCGACGATCGTCGTGTTGTCCTTGTCGATAACGATCTTCTTCGCCTCGCCGAGCCATTCGATGTCGACTTTCTCGAGCTTGACGCCGATATCCTCGGTGATGACCTTGCCGCCGGTCAGGACGGCGATGTCCTCGAGCATGGCCTTGCGGCGGTCGCCGAAGCCGGGGGCCTTGACTGCGGCGCACATGAACGTGCCCTTGAGCTTGTTGACGACGAGGGTGGCCAGGGCTTCGCCCTCGACTTCCTCGGCGATGATGACGAGCGGCTTGCCGACGCGGGCGACGCTCTCCAGAAGGGGCAGAAGCTCGCGGAGGTTGCTGACTTTTTTCTCGTGGAGAAGGATCAGGGCGTTCTCCAGGACGCACTCCATCCGATCCGGATCGGTGATGAAGTACGGGGAGAGGTAGCCGCGATCGAACTGCATGCCTTCGACGATGTCCAGGGCCGTTTCCATGCCCTTCGCTTCCTCGACGGTGATGACGCCGTCCTTGCCGACCTTGTCCATCGCTTCGGCGATGATCTTGCCGATGGACTCGTCGTTGTTGGCCGAAATGGCGCCGACCTGGGCGATCATTTCGCCGGAGACCTCGCGGCTGATCCTTTTCAGTTCGGCGACGACGGTCTCGACGGCCTTGTCGATGCCTTTCTTGATGAGGGTCGGGTTGGCTCCGGCCGTGACGTACCGGAGGCCTTCGCCGTAAATGGCCTGGGCCAGGACGGTGGCGGTCGTGGTCCCGTCGCCGGCGACGTCCGACGTCTTGGAAGCCACTTCCTTCACCAGCTGGGCGCCCATATTCTCGTAGGGGTCCTTGATCTCGACTTCCTTGGCCACGGTCACGCCGTCTTTGGTGCTCGTGGGGGAGCCGAACTTCTTGTCGATGACGACGTTCTTGCCGCGGGGGCCGAGAGTCGCCTTGACCAGGTTGCTCAGGGTGTTGACGCCCTTGAGCATCGAATGCCGGGCGTCGTCGCCCATCAGAATCTGTTTAGCCATATGTTGCTCTCCTTGCAGATGGCGCGCCGGATCAGGCGAGGACCGCCAGGATCTCTTCTTCGCGCAGGATGATGTGTTCCGTGCCGTCGATCGTCACTTCGGTCCCGGCGTACTTGCCGATGAGGACCTTGTCACCGACCTTCACCGAAAGGGGAATGACTTTGCCTTCGTCGGTCGTCCGGCCTTTTCCGCAGGCGATGACTTCCGCTTCCTGGGGCTTTTCCTTGGCGGTATCGGGGATGATGATACTGCCTCTCTTGACCTCTTGTTCCTCGATCCGCTTCAGAAGAACGCGGTCATGCAACGGGGAAATCTTCATGAAAACCTCCTGAAATGTGTATTAGCAATCAAATCGTACGACTGCTAATTTACCACTAAGAACTGACTTTGTCAAGAGGGGAACTAGGGAAAATTAGCAGACCTGAGTGTCTCGTGCTAAACTTTTTTTATTTTCAGCGATTTGGCTTTATTATGAAGGGTGTTGCGGTGGATTCCAAGGGATTCGGCCATCCGGGACTTGTTCCCTTTGAACTTCCGAAGCGCCGTTTCCAGGTAGATTTTCTGGAATTCCTTCAGGCCGTCCCGGTAACGGACGTCCTTTTCGACCATGTCCTTGATCAGGAGCTCCATCTTCTGATGGATCGACAGTTCCTCAACTTTTTTGTCCATGGCTCTTCTCGGTTCCGAAAATCGATTGATACGCGCTCCGGGCCGCGTCCTTAAGCTCCTTGGGAATCAAGCCGACCGCCGCTTTGGTCAGGCCGTAGCAATAGGGCGCCAGGCGCGACTTGGAAACGGCCTCCCGGTCGACCGGGAACACCAGGAGGGCGAAGACGAGCGCTCCGCCGAGCAGCATCCCTTCCAGGAAACCGAAGACGCCGCCCAGGAAATGATTGACGACCGCCATCGCCCCTTTCATCAACTTGGACAGAAGGAAAGAAAGAATCGCTCCGACCAGGACGACGGCGAACAGGATGAGAAGAAATCCGAGGAAGCGGGCGGCCGTCGGGTTCTTGATCGCTCCGGCGAGGAGATTGGCCGCCTTCTGGTAATGATAGGCCGCCAGAAGGAAACCGCCGACCGCCGCGACCACGCCGACCAGCTCCCGGATCAGTCCCTTGATCAGGCCGATGATAACTGTTGCGGCGATGAGGATCGCCAGGACGATGTCCAGCCAGCCGATCATCGTGACGGTCTCCTTTCCCTGAGAGCTTCGACCATCTCGTATCTCCCATCTTTAACCGAACCGAAAGCCACATGGGGCTTGACCCGGCCGTGAAAGTCCGACCCGGCCGTGGGCACGAGATCGAGACGGCGCGCCTCTTCGGCATAAAAGCGGGTTTGTTCGTCCTCATGATACGGGGTGAAGACTTCGAGTCCGGCCAAGCCGGCGTTCTTCAAGCGAACCAGGTCGCGGGATGTCGTGTTCTGAAAATAAGCGCCGGGATGGGAAAGAACGGCGACCGCGCCGACGAGCGCCGCTTCGGCGATGACCTCCAGAAGCGGGATATGCCGCTTGGGGACGTAAGCCGGCGCGCCGTCGACGAAAAAATCCCTATAGAAAAATGCCGGAGCGAGCGGCCGGCCTTCCGCATCGTAATACTTGGCCAGGCTCGGGTCGCGCTTCGATTCCGGCTTGTCCAGGAGGAGCCGGGCGATCGTCACGCCGAGAGGGGCCAAGCCGGAAGAAGCGGCCTCCACTTCCTCCCACGCGATCCCCACTCCCAGGGACCGCAGGTTGGCCACCCTCTGCCGGGCTTCCGCCCACCGGGATTCGGCAACCCGCGTGACGATGCGGGCGACCCGCTCGGAGGTCCAGTCGAGGAAGGGCATCTGGACATGGAATTCCCGGTCTTCGTACATCGTGGTCACTTCCATGTTCGGAATGACCTCGACCCCTTCCTTTTGACCGGCGTCCAGAGCTTCCGGATAGGCCGCAACCGTATCGTGGTCGGCGATGGCGATCGCGGCAAAGCCCGCCTCCGCGGCCATCCGGACCAGGTCGGCCGGCGGGAAATCGCCGTCGCTCGACCGGTTCGAGTGGATGTGGAGGTCGACGAAGCCGGTTTTCACAGGTCGTTTTTTCCGCTCAACAGCCGGTAGATTTCCAGGTATTTTTCGGATGTCTTGGCGATGATCTCGGCCGGGAGGACCGGAGGATCGGATTTCTTGTCCCAGCCGGTCGTCTCCAGATAATCGCGAACGAACTGCTTGTCGAACGACGGCTGGCCCTTCCCGGGGGCGTATTCGGCCAGAGGCCAGAACCGCGACGAATCCGGAGTGAAGATCTCGTCGATGAGGATCAGGTCGTCGCCGATCAAGCCGAATTCGAACTTCGTGTCGGCGATGATAATGCCCTCGGAAAGGGCGTGGAGGGAGGCTTTGTTATACAGTTCGAGGCTGATCTTGCGGATTTTTTTCGCGAGGCCCGATCCTACGGATTTTTCCATATCCTTAAAGGATATATTCTCATCATGCCCGACCTCGGCTTTGGTCGAAGGAGTGAAGATCGGCTCGGGGAAGCGGTCGGATTCGCGGAGGCCGGCCGGCAGCTTCATCCCGCCGATTTTGCCCCCGGCCTTGTATTCCTTCCAACCCGATCCGGAGAGATAGCCGCGGACGACGCATTCGATCGGGACGACCTTCGTTTTCAGGACGAGCATCGACCGTTTGTCCAGGACATCCCGGAATTCCCGAAGAACCGGCGGAAAGTCGTCGACCTCGGCCGCGACCAGGTGGTTGGGGCAGACGAGCGACGTGTAGTCGAACCAGAACCGGGACAGCTGGGTCAGGACCTGCCCCTTGTAAGGGATCAGCGACGGCAAGACGAAGTCGAACGCCGAAATCCTGTCGGTTGCGACGATCAGGAGCTTGTCCTCGACCTCGAAGACATTGCGGACTTTTCCTTTCTTGAAAAGCGGCAAACCGGGGAGAAGGATGTCGGAATATGTGTTGGGCATGTCCTTACCTGGCTGATTGGGATTCCTAAGCAGCGGACATCATAACCGAAAAAAAATCGGGATTCAACTGGATGTGATGGTTCACTGATCGGCAGCGCTGCTCGATGCTTCCAGGCAAGATTCTGGAATTCCCAACCGGGGGATGCTCGCCGGGACCTCGAGTATTTCGCTCTCCGGACGCTCTGTTTTTCAGCGGCGTTCAATCTCGCCCGAAGTACTCCTTCGCTTCTTTTTGCATGGGTGCTCCCTTAGATTCTTTCCCCTTGATGGATTCGGCTTCGGGACGTGAACGCCGCCCTTATCGGTTAATAAGGGTCCCTGAAAAACAGAGCTACCGGCCACTTTTCATGGCTTCGCTCCCCCGGTCGGGAATTCCAGAGCCCGGATCATGATACGCTTCATGAATGACGCCGGCCAATCGATGAACGCGTTAGGAAAGGAGGCCGATAAAAGAGAACATGCGGCGCGAGGGATCGCGGTCGCGGCGCCAGGAATGCGAATCCGGATCGCAATACGTGCAAGGGGACGTTCCCGACGGCGGAAGCGGCGGGACGCCGGCCGCAGCGAGCTCACGAGCGTTGGCCGCGAGCAGGCCGAGGAAGTGCTTTCCAGGCCGGCCCGCCGGAGCGAAGAGATCTTCGGGAAATCCAGCCGCGAAAAATTCGCTTCGAACATCTTCGCCGACCTCATAGCAGGCGGGCCCGATGCACGGCCCGGCCGCGGCGATGATGTCGGCGGGATTTGTACCGAACCTGGACCGCATCGCTTCGACCGCCTTTCGGGCGATCCGCAAACGGGTCCCCTTCCATCCGGCATGCACGGCCGCGGCGACGCGAAGGCGGGCATCGAAAAGGAGAAGGGGCAGGCAATCGGCGGTCTTGATGACCAGAAGGAGGCCGGGGACGATTGTCACCAGAGCATCTCCCGGAGGCCTTTCAGGCGGGATTTCCTCGATGATATGAACGATATCCGAATGGATTTGGTCGAGGAGAACCGCTCGCAAACCGTTTTCTCGAGCAAAAGCGTGAAGCCCGTCTTCGGTCAGCTCGCGCCGGCCGAATCCGTGGACGAGGCCCGGGATCCGGGCGAGCCGTTCGTCGGTAAGGTAGAGCATATCGGTTAGTATAAAGCAGGGAGGTCATGATGATAAAGCAATCGGGGGAATTGATATTTCCCATAAAGAATCCTGGAGTTTAGGAAAGATCTCCTTTGGAAAACGTATAAGCACGCCCCCTCTATTTTCAGTTTTTCTTGACATTATAAAGAAAATTATTTATTACTAATTGCTAAAGGGGGAATGAATGGGGTTTTGGCTAAAAAGGTTCCTTCTCCATCAATTATCGATAACCATCTTATCGGCCGGATTACTCGCCACCCCGACTAAGATTCATCAAACCGGCCAGAAGGATTTATCAAAATCCATTTCTTTCGATTTTCCTATCATCAAGGATATCGACGGGTATCCCATTGATTTTTCTTTTCCAAAAAAGAATGCGACCCTTGTGTTCTTTTGCAACCCGCAGAATATCCTTCATCGGGAAATCGCCTCGTATATCAATCTGCTGTATCGTCGTTATCGAAACCGAGGATTTGACGCCGTCGGCTTTTCGAATCAAGATTTATCCGCCACGCGGGAATTGCGCGCCTATAACGATTTTTCATATCGATTAGTTAGCGACGAAAAAAGCGAATACCCGAAATATTTTCAAGTCAAGACCTGTTGCGGAGGAGCCGTTCTTATAGGGAAGAATTCCAATATTCTATTTAAAACCTCATCTCTCCCGTCGATGGAAAACTTGCGTCAATTAATTGAAAAAGAAATCCTGGGAAAGATCACATATGAGTTTCCGCCCATCCCCTCACACATCAAAACCCTTGGAAATCGCGTTCTCGATCTCCCTCTCCTTGACATCTCGACCTCGCAATTAACGAGTCTTGCACAAATCTCAAGAAATCCACTTGTAGCAACATTCATATCTTCCTATTGTTCGATTTGCGACAGCGGAAAAAGAATCGATCTATTGAAACGTGTTTCTAAACAATTCATTTCGACGGGATCGAACGTTGATTTCATAGTCATCTTTTCGAAACCGTATTCGGAACGTGATCTTTTAGAAATGGAAAATAGGGGCGAGATCCCGTTTCGAAAATTCATATCTTACGAAGACGCATTTTCTGAAACAGAAAAATATATTACGGACGGGGATAAAAAACTGGATCCGGTGACGATAATTGTCCATAAGGATCGTTCGATAGAAATCATCAATACCCTCGGAATCGAAGAAGCTAAAATCGTTGAAAAACTCTTTGCCCTGATCAATTCCGCCCCTGAACGCCGTTTTAATCGCCAGAAATGAAGAGAGAGAGAGAGAGAGAGAGAGAGAGATGAATATGCACACAGTATTGCGTCCTTTCGCGCTGATAGTTATCATCCTGTGCACGTCCTGCGCTTCATATAAAGATGATCCAGACCGATTTAAATACATTGAAATTGAAAACGTCGTTGATTTAACCGCCCTGGATCCGGGAGTATCATACCCGCGACCCATATCGCCAAATCCTATCGCCATCGACCGTCAAGGGAATTTTTACTTTCTCGACTCGGAAGCCCATCGCATAATGAAATACGACCTCAAGGGAAAATTTATCGCGCAAATCGGAAGCATCGGCCAGGGAAAAGAGAATTTATACCAACCTTGGGGAATATTCATCGAAAACGATGTCTTGGTTGTTCTTAACGAAAACGCAACCGAGATTAAAATATTTTCGCTCGAAGGCGTTTATCAATCCTCTTTTACAATCCAAAACATCTGGTATTGCTATTCTCTTTTCGTTAAAAACGGTTTCATCTATCTCAACATCATACAAAAATCGAAACCCGAGGATTCAGAGGATGAATTAATCGCGGTATATTCGAAAACGGGCGAGGTGATCCAAAAAATCGGTCCGCTGGTGAAGTGCCGATCGGTGTATGGATATGCCACTTTTAATGAAATCCTCATGGGAGCTTCAAAAGATCGCCTTTTTTGGGCGCATGTCAACACACCCCGCATGGGATACGGAAGAATCGATCATTATGAAAATAGCACGATCACGAATTTAATTACGACAAAGATGCCCGAGTTCCGTAATCACGCGGAATGGGCAAAAAACGAAGGCCATGATACGCCGGATGAGGAAAAACAAAACAAGAATCATCAAATGAGATTTGTGAGATACTGTTATGGCTTTTGGGTAGATGAGCAAAATCGAATCTATTATGCGAGCTTGGTGTTATCCGACAGCACAAAAACTCATAAAAGTATCTACGCGATACGAGTCATTCAAGACGACGGCAAAATCCTCGAAACGATCATTCCCCGATTTCGAGGCGAGATTATCGAATTGAGCCACATGATTGTCGGCCCTCAAAATGTCCGATACGGGATAGGCGAAATAAAGGGGAAAACCCTTTTCTTTAAATTTTCTTAAGGAGGTGTAGGAATGAAATATTCCCTCAAGACGCTTGTTGTGTGCGGCGCGGTTTTCATTTTTTTAGTCGCAGGTCCCGCAACACTCGCCAGACCCTGCCAACAAACGAAGATATGCGGGGGCCAACTGATTTGGTGTGAAACTTGGGGAGACTGCGATGATACGATGTGTCGTGAAGTCCCGAGGGGCGTGGAGTGCCAATGTAAAATGGGCGACGATTGGTTTGGAACCATAGTTCCTTGTCCTCCCATGAATTAAAACGAAAATGAGAGGGGGCGAGGATCCGCCCCCTCTCCCAAATCATTTTTTTTAAAAAGAGAGAACAAAATTGACTCTTCGTTTATCGACAATACTCGTAATAGGGATGATCCTCTCTCCAACAACGGGAATGGGCCAAAAAATCGTCGCCGATTCATCTCCTGAATACGGAGAGCTTCAAATCCGGTTTTTAGAGGAAAATATCATCAAGGAATCGAACGAAGATCCGCGTTATTCCTATAACGACTATCTGGCGGATCTCGTTATCGACAGGAAAGGAAATTGCTATCTCCTGGACCGCGACCGAATAATCAAATATGACGCGCAAGGCAAATATCTCCAAGCCATCGGGAAAATCGGGGAAGGTCCCGGCGAATTCCAGCTGCCCTTGAGGCTCTTCGTTCACGAACGCGGGGACATTTTCCTTGTGGATGCCAGTCGAAAAATCGAGGTCTACGATCAAAGCGGCCGAAGTCTCCGGCGCCTTCCCCTCGAATTCTCCATTCCGATTGACGCGAGCGATATTTTCGTCGATCGCGACGACCAACTCTTCACCACAACGAGAGAGATGTCCCGCGAAGGGATATCAAAAGTCCTCATCAAAACCGATAAAAAAGGAACCATCATAAAACGCCTCTTGACTTTGGAAGATCTCGAGACCAAGGTGAAAGGTTCCGGGGTCGGCGGCGTCATGGGGGGCGTCAGCCATCCCTATTCCGAAAAGATAATCTTCTGCCCCGTTCAGGGCTCGCGTCTCTGTTATGGGCTCAATTCAAAATACGAATTGAGCATGATCGACCTGGACGGCCGTATTCAATGGACCCTTTCAAAACGTGAAGTCGCCGCACCGGTCACGGCCGAAGAAATCAGGCGGTTCGGCGAGGCGGCGGTCGTGCCCTCCCGCCGCCCTTTTTTCGACGGGATCCTCAGCGATGAGCGAGGGCGAATCTACGTGATGAAGACGAAATCCGTGATCGAAAAAAGTCCGAAGACCGAAATCGATATCTTCAGCTCCGCCGGAAAATATCTCTATCGAACGGAAGTCCCTTTCCGGCCTCGGACGATCATGAACGGCTCGTTTTACTCGATCGAACAGGATGAAAACCAGTTGCGAATGATCAAAAAGTGGACAATTTTGAACTACGACAAGCTCAAATCCGATTAGAGGATATTCCCTTCTCTCCCCAGGCGATCGGTTCGTTTCGATTGACTTTCCGCCAAAGTCCGGTATAATCTTGGGCTTTCCTTGGGAGGAGGTGAAACCCCCGTGGCCTTCGTAATTATCGATGAAGGCGAACCGATCGAGAGCGCCCTTAAGCGTTTCAAGCGGAAAGTGCAGCAGGAAGCGATCATTAAAGAGATCAAGAAGCACTCCGTCTATTTCAAACCCGGCGAAAAAAAACGCATGAAAGAGGCAATGGCTCGCAAGCGGATGCGCCGTCGCATGAAACGCGACAGAGATCTCGAATATTGACGGGTTCAACCCCTCCCCGCCCGCCGGCAACTCCAAAGCCGGCGTGGCTGAGAGTTCGACTCCCGGCCGATGAGACCTACTTCTCTGTCTCGGCTCTCCTGGAAAGCCGCGGCCTCCACACGATCTGCCGGAGCGCCCGCTGCCCGAACATCGGGGAGTGCTGGGCCCAGAAAACGGCAACGTTTCTCATTTTGGGGAACGTCTGCACCCGGACGTGCGCCTTTTGCGCCGTGGACAAGGGCCGGCCGGCGCCACCCTCGCCGGACGAGCCGGAGCGGGTCGCCGACGCGGCCGCCCTTCTCGGCCTGAAGTATGCCGTCGTCACCTCGGTGACCCGGGACGACCTGCCGGACGGCGGGGCGGCCCATTTCGCGGCGACGGTCGCGGCGCTTCGGCGCCGCCTTCCCGGCATCCAAGTGGAAATGCTGATTCCCGATTTCAACGGCAACCCGGCCGCCCTGGAGATCGCCTTGGCGGCCGGGCCCGACATTCTCAACCATAACCTCGAGACGGCCGAAGTCCTCTATCCCGTCATCCGGCGCCCGGCGACCGGTTACCGCCGGTCTCTCGACGTCCTCCGCCAGGCCTCCGCCCGCGGTTTCGCCGTGAAGTCGGGATTGATGATCGGTCTGGGCGAAACGGAGGTTGACCTGAGGCAGACGTTCCGCGACCTCAGGGAAGCCGGCTGCCGGCTTCTGACCGTCGGCCAATATCTCCGGCCGTCGGCCGCTCATGCTCCCGTAGCCCGCTATTACACTCCCGCGGAATTCGACGCTTTAAAAGCCCTCGCCTTGGCCGAAGGCTTCGACGGCGTCGAAGCCGGGCCGCTCGTCCGCAGCTCCTATCACGCCCATTCGCTCCAGGCGGCGTTCGCCCGGGGCCGCAAGGACGCCTCATGCGCACACTGATCTTCAGCGATGTTCACGGCAACATCGAAGCCCTGAATGCCGTCCTGAAATTCGCCAAAAAGCACCGAATCGACCGGTACGTCTGCCTCGGCGACCTGGTCGGATACGGCGCTTCCCCCAACGATACGATTCAGAAAATCCAGTCCCTCAAGCCCTTGATCGCGATCCGCGGGAACCACGACAAGGCCGTGACCGACATGGAGGCGATCGAGACGTTCAATCCCGTCGCCGCGGCCGCCATCGCCTGGACCAAGGCCCATATTGCCAAAAAGAACCTGGAATTTCTTCAGTCCCTCCCCCGCGGCCCGCTGACGGTCGACAACGAATTTATCGTCTGCCACGGAGCCCCCTTCGACGAGGATTTCTATATCTTCGGCGAGTTCGACGCCGACGAAGCCTTCGATTACATGAAAGTTCCCTTGGGATTCTTCGGCCACACCCACTTCCCGGTCATCTACACCAAGCGGGACGAAGGCGTGGAATGCCAGTTCCTCGCCGGTCCGATCAACCTTCTGAAATTCGAAAAGGGCCTCTCCTATCTCATCAATCCGGGATCGGTCGGGCAGCCGCGCGACCGCAACCCGCGGGCGGCCTTCGCCATCTACGACCACGACCTCAAGCAAGTCCGGTTTCACCGGGTCGATTACGAGATCTCCGAAGCCCAGAAAAAAATCCGGGCGGCCGGCCTCCCCCCCGCCCTGGCCGAGCGCCTGACCCACGGACTCTGAGCGATGCCCTGCCTGGAAGCCCGGCGCCTCTTGAAGCGGTTCGGGCGCCGGGTTGTCGTCAGGGGCGTCGATATCCGGATCGCCACCGGTGAAATCGTCGGCCTCCTGGGCCGAAACGGGGCCGGCAAAACCACCTGCTTCCAGATGATCGTCGGCCTTCTTCATCCCGACGAAGGCGGCGTCTACCTCGACGACCGTGAGGTGACCGCCCTGCCTTCGGATCGGAGGGCCCGGGCCGGCCTGGCCTATCTCCCCCAGGAAAATTCCATTTTTCTCAAGGCCACGGTAACCGATAACCTCCGGCTCGGCCTCGAGCTGGGACCGTTCTCCAAAGCCGAGCGGGAGAAGATCGTTTCCGACCTCCTCGAGGAATTCGGACTCGCCGGATTAGCCGGACAAGGGGCCGACAGCCTCTCCGGCGGAGAACGGCGGCGGTTGGAAATCTGCCGGGCGCTCACGCTCCGGCCGAAATTCCTCCTCCTCGACGAGCCGTTCACCGGTATCGATCCGCTGACCGTCCACGAAATCCAGCAATCCCTCGTCCGGCTGAAAAACCGGGGGATCGGCGTGCTGCTCTCGGACCACAATGTCCGGGACACGTTCCAGATCGTCGATCGGGCCCTGATTATCGATGCGGGAGATATCCTGGCCGAAGACACGCCCGACCGGCTGGCGGCGAATCCAAAGGCCCGGGAACGGTTTCTCGGGACGGAGTTCCGGTTCGGCGAAGAAAGAAAAAAGATTCGCTAATTTTTCGGCGCAACCAGGCGGCCGCCCGGCGTCTCTCCCAGAAACAACAGGAACATGAAGAGGTAGATCGCCAGCAAAACGACAAAGAGAAGGCCCAGAGGAAGGGCCGCGGAAGCGATCAAATCCAGAACCGGTATCGAAAGGAAATGCGCGGTCAGCCCTGTCGCTCCCGCCCAAAACGCTCCGACGACCAGCAGGTCGAACAGCGTTGCCTTGATCCGACGGAAAAATCCGAGGCGGACGACGGGAGCCCTCACGGCCGGTTTGGCCGGCTCTTCCGTCTCTTCCTGCTTTTCCTTCTTTTCCGCGGGAATCTGAGCGGGCGGCCCAGCCGGGGCCGGCTCTTCCTCGATTTCCATCGCTTCTTCGATCGTCATGATGATCGGCGGAGCAGCTTCGGGCTCCGGCGTCTTAACCTCGACCTCGGCCGGTCGAGCGGGCTGGCGAAGCACGGGAGCCGGCGGCGTTGGCGGCGCGGGCTCTTCGGGGAATCCCATCGTCGGAACGGCGGGAAGGTCTTCGCTCGGCGTTTTCCACGCATCCGTCAGAAATTCCTTGGGCCCTTCCCGATCCTCGAGCGGGAGCTCCTCTTCCGGTTCGATCCGTTCTTCCGGTTCCTCCGCCTCTACCGGTTCCTCGGGTTTTCTGATTTCCCCCGTTTCGACGGGTTCGACTTCGATTTCCGGCTCTTCGGACTCCTTCGGCTTTTCCGGTTCCTTGGCTTTCGCTTGCTCCGCCGCGTTGGACGATTGCAGGGCGGCTAGGGCATCCGAAGTTTCTTTGCTGACCCGGCTATGATCCGTACGCCCCAATCGCTCGGCCCGGTTTTTCAAAATCCGGGCGATCAGGGCGGCCCGTTCGTCCGAGCTTCCCGGGGGCGGAGCCGGGGCGGAGGCCGGCGGCTCGGTGGGAACGGGCACCGGCGGTTCGCTGGGAACGGGCGCCTTGGGCTCCTCCTCGAAATCCTGGGTGACAAAAGCGGGGCGGCGGGAATCGTTTCGGTCTTCGTCCGGGAGCTCAACCGGCTCCGGCTCTTTCGCGTTTCCGGAGCTTTCCTCGTCCGGGAGATCTCCAGTCATGAATTCCGGGTGCTGCGTCTCCCCGCTTTTCGCCTCCTCGGATTCGGCCCCGCTTTCGACCGCGACATTGAAGCCGCCGACCAGGCGGGAGAGACGATCCTCGAGCGATCCGGGCTCGGCCGTTTCGGGATCCTTTTTTTCGATTTCAAACTCGTAATCCGTCGCGAAATCGCCTTCTGTCCCGGCAAGCAAGGCTTCGGCTTCTTTCTCCAGGTCCTCGGGTTTCGGGGGCTCACCGATTTCTTCCGCGGTCGGCGGCACGACCGGCTCGTCGAGGGCATCGTCCTTCGGCCGCTCGAGGTCGGTCGTATATTCCCGGCGCTTCCGCTCGTAATCGGCGATCAGCCGGGCGATCTGGAACTTCGTATCCTGATCCTTCATCTTGGAGGGGCCCGGGCCGTCGCGATGCGGTGTCAGCTTCGGGGGCTTTCCCGCGGTTTCATCGGCCGGCTTGGGTATTAAAACCGCGTCTTTTCTTCTCCGGGCCAGCGACCGGCCGGGACGCGGGACCTCCGCTTTCTCGGGCTCGGAGGATTCCGGAAGGCGGATGTCGGGCGGAGGGCCTTCCTCGACAGTGACCGGCTTGTCGATCGAAACGCTTTCGGCTTTTTCCGGGACTTCCTCCGGGGCGGGTTCCGCTTCCCGGAGATCGATCATTCCGATATCCTCGCCCGTATTGCCGGCGAGGGAGACTTCGCCGTCGATTACCTTATCGAGGTCGATCTCCTCGCGCTCTTCGTCCGCCTCGACGTCGATGTCGATATCGTCGCGGATCTCATCGATATCCCCTCCGGGCAGCCTATCGCTGCCGTCGCCGGGAAAGTCCGCGTCGGTAATTTTTTCGCCCTTTATCGGCTCATCCCCCGGCTCTTCGTCCGGAAAGAGAAGCTGCGTTCCGCAGTTGTTGCAGTATTTTTGCGACTCGTCGATGATCGCTTTGCAGTACGGGCAGCGTCGAATAGCCATCTAGACTGGTTCCTAGGCTATTTATAAAGGGAATGAGCCGGGTTGTCAACGAGGGGAGCGGATTTTCTGCCTTGCCCTGAACGGCGAATTCCAAATTGACTTTAAGACGGGTTTCGCCGAAAATATGACCCCCTGGGCGATTAACTCAGTTATCGCCTCCTAAGAATTCCATTTTCCCCTGTTTATATTGGACTCTCGAGGACATTTCCGGACAATTCCGGACATGTATCGGCAATTATGAGGCAAATTCGTTATTCGGTATGTCGGGATGCCCTCATCACAATATGGCCCTCAGCTCACGGCCGCGGCATCTCCCCTACCGTCTACATCACCCGTCCGGACGCCGACAAGCTCGAGGTGATCGCAAAGAAACGGGGAGTCTCGGTCTGCGAAGTTATCCGGAATATCATCCGGGAATACTTTAAATAATTTATTCCCAGGTACGAGACGCCCTCGTCACAATTTGGCACAGGTGCCCCCTTATCTTGCTTCCAAGGGAGCGCCCCTTATTGCGAACTATGTCGATCACGCCGATTCCGTTAAGCTCAATGTAAACTTAAGAAATTACTAGAATCCGGTTTGAAAAGCTATCACGGAGATACTTCATTTCACCAGGCTTTCATCCCTATTCATTCCCGCTTATTCCTATGATAACTTTTTAAGCTACGGCTTCAAATCACCGATGATACATAGAAACAATAAACATAATACTCAATATACTCGCACGTCAACGAACCCAAATATATTAACTGGGTTTTAATTTAATTCTCTAATTAGATTATTCTTTTCTCTGAACAACCACCAGAGTCACATGCCGCAAACAATGGAAATCCATACGGCGAGCCTTGATAGCAAAAAAACGTACATGGCTCAGGGCCATCTCCACCCATAATTCCTCGACACCAACAGCTACCCTGACAGTCACCATGAATATCACACTCTAATTTTAAAGCTATTATATCAGTATAAATGCTTACGGTAGCCAACAATATCAATACTATTTTCATACTTTTTTTATATTTCATTTTTTTCTCCTTATTTTTTACATTCCGGCAGGAGGGCGACACGCCTCGAAAGCGCAATCAAACATTATTGGCCAAAATAAGAAATGTCCCTGATAACAAAAAAAACCACATTCATCATACCCGGGAAGGATCATCTCTCCAGCACACGCGCAATGGCCTAAACATCCCATTTCATTATCACACGCGACATGAACGGAAAATACGTTTCCAGAAATACATAACAAACAAAAAAAGACAAGTAACAGCTTCATCTCAGATTTGAGTTTTTTGCGTTTCATTTTTTTCTCCTTATCTTTGAATTATGAACTTGTCGACTTTTTGATCGGGAAAAAATTTCAATATATAAAAAACCATTTCATTATTTTCTTCCAATACAACAAAATCATTCGCGTCATACCCCACTTCATTTATTGACCAATAAACATTCATAATTTGTCCGTCTTTGTTTATCTCAATAATTTCAGTTCTTGGGTATGTTACAAGATAATAAATCCTTTCTTTATACACTTTTATAGAATTAATTATTCTTGTATATCCCCGTTTTTGCCCATTTATAGATTGACGATTATTGTCATTACTTTCTTTGTTAAACTTACTTTTACTTTTCGATATTTCATCATCGATATAAATTTCTTTTATTAGTTCGCCATTAAAGGTATACCTTCTAATTATTGGCAAATTAACAAATGCAACAAATATTTCGTTATTATATACAGCTAATACGCATTGATTCATAATGCCAATATCAACGGAGTAATTAAAAGGATCTCCAAAAGATTTAATTACTATTCCATTTTCATCTAATACATTTATTAATTTGTCATCATTTTTACGTATTATAACCGCACAATACAGTTTATTATTGAGAATATCGATGGAAGTATATCCTTTATATAATTTAAATCCACGCATATATTTCCCATCTGAATTAAAGTATTGCACTCTCATATTTCCATTTTCGCTAGTTATCAATTTATTATCGTAATATAAAATATTATAAGGCCCAATCAAATCACCCGGACCCTGACCTTTTTTCCCAATTTCCTTAGTATAATTACAATTACCATCAACTTGAATTACTTTATTCGCTCTAGTATCAGAAATAAATATCTTATCGATTCCATTGCTTGCGATTCGAGATCCAAATAAAATATATGCACCTTTTTCTACATCTTCTTCAGATGGAAAGGATTTTGATAATTCGATTTTCTTCGTATAATTATTCTCTTTTATTTTTGAAATCAATTCATCTCTATTCTTTTCTGCTTTTTTACCAGTTAATGACGATACCTCAGAGTTGTTATTACTATTACAATTAATTGCTATTATGGGTATTAATATTAAGTATAAATATTTTATTTTCATTAATTTTTCCTTTATAATGTGTACAAATATTCAATAAACGGGTTATAACACCCGCAATTTTTGTCAACTATTTTAATAACATTTCCATTTTTATCTATTAGGAAAAGAATATTATTTAATTCTATATCATTATATTCTGCAATTAATTCGTTCCATCTCTTACATAATCTTTCGTTAGCTTTTATCAAGGTGAAATTAATATCGAGTTGAGTGATTAATCCCGGTATTTCATTTGATTCAAAATTATTATTTAATATTCCAATAACTTTTATATTTGCTGACTTTGCTTGAGACAATTTATTAAATTCATTGACTATTGAACCCGATAGACATCCATTACAAATTGAATTAAATAGTCCTATTACATAATAATCGCTCTCTTCGGGAATAATTCTTTCAGAGACTTGAATAAATAAATCGTTATATTTTATATTAATATTGTTATCAATAAATTCGCTAATTAAAAACTTCTTATTTAAAAGTAATTGATATAAATATATTTTAACCCCCCTTTCATATCCTAAAGAATTATTTCCACTCCTATTAATTTCTCCCTTTTTATTAAGTACATAGAAATCACTATATAGCTCTAATTTTTTAAATTTCTTTTTTAACTTATCATAATCCGTGCAAACCCATATTCGTTTCATTTCATTTTCATTTAAATAATTGCTTATTATCTCTTTATGAGAAGTGATCACGATAATATTTAAATCCGTGTCAATCCAGTTTGACAGTACGTTTTTTAATATTTCGTAATCATCAACTCGTAGAATATCAACATATTGTAAATACAAATAATTATTTCTGATATTATTTATTGAAACAACATTGTTTTTATAATCCAGAATATTTACGGTTGATAATGTAGATAATATATTGTCTTTTCTTACATATTGCCATGATAATAATAATATTATGATCGAAGTTAAAATAAGAATAATATATAATATTTTTTTATTCATTATTTTCCCTTATATAAATAAAATATTTTATCTCCCATGTTCTAATAGGTCGGCACGCAATCATTTGGAACGACTCCCGAGAATACTTCAACTGTCTTGATTCTCAAACGAATCTTTCTGTTTTACTACGAACCTTAGGGAGCCAAGATGTTTTCGAGGCCTATCATTTAGACAAGACGCTCGACATTCTATACACAAACATTAATAATGAAACCTCCCCTTTGAATTAATTCCGGTACTTACGATAATAATAAATATAAAAAAGAAATCTGTTTGTCAAGTAAATAGTAAAATTTGTTTTGTAATTCAGATAAAGACTATTGAGATTGCTTTTCTGCCAACGCCTTCTGTTTTTCCCACCCGGCCGCAGTAAGATCCTGCCAGTCCTTCTCCTCGATGTAGCCGTTGAAGGTCGAATACTGCCGGACGCCCCGGGCGATCAGGATCTCCCGGATCCGCCGGCATTGGTCGATCGACGGCATCGTGAAGCCGTATGAGTTCGAATGGCCGGCGGCTTGGTCATCGAACCCGTCGCCATCGAGCTCGGCTCCCAGGTATCGATCGAGGAACTTCTCAAGGGTTTCTGGGCTGTTTGGACCGTGGATCTGCTCGACGACTCCCGGATACTTATCAAGGAGTGGAAGCGTGACAGCCTCCGGACCTCATCCCTTAAAACTGGTCCAGACAAAATGTTAGTTTTTTGGCAAAATATCTCTCTCGAGGGAGGCTTTGCCGATGAAGAAATCGAAGTTCACCGAGGAGCAGATCGCCTTTGCCCTC
>Ga0105099_10000200_pt1 | contig 39913 bp, 46 predicted proteins | sample PPLLak3cmMay2015_2_FD_79138 | JGI IMG/M metagenome (GOLD analysis project Ga0105099, IMG submission 79138) | Freshwater sediment microbial communities from Prairie Pothole Lake near Jamestown, North Dakota, USA - PPLs Lake P8 Core (1) Depth... | ecosystem: Environmental > Aquatic > Freshwater >... | reverse complement strand
GGAAACATGCTCCTTGAGCTGCGCCCAGATGTGAAAGTAACCGTCGTGCAGCTTGTATGCGTTGCCCGCACCCACGTCAATACAGAGCTTTTCTTCTTCGACGAGCCTGCGAAACAGCCTGCCGCTTCGTCCGGAGAATAGCCCCTCGATCACATCGAGGCTGTACAGGTCGTCGTGCGGGTATCCGGGAATGTGAAACAGGATGTCGATGCGCGGCTGAGCATCATCGTACATGGTAAAGCGCGTCTCTCCAGCCGGGTCCGGTTCGCGCGTCACGATCTCCCGTTTCGGGTTTTTACTGCGCGGGATAGGACCGAAATATTTTTTTATCTGTGCCAGAGCAGTTTTCGGTTCCGCATTACCCACAAGCACGATCACGGCGTTGTCCGGCGTGTAGTACCGGTTGATAAATTCATTCAGATTTTCGCGGGTATACGACTGGATGTCCGACTTCCAGCCTATGGTCGGGTTGCGATACGGGTGCGCGATATAAAAATGGGCGCTCAACTGCTCCCAGTATTTGTTGAGCGGCCTGTTTTCATACCGCATCCTGCGCTCTTCGAGAACAACGTCGCGCTCGCTGGGAAACTCCCGCAATATGATGTTCTGCATCCGGTCAGCCTCTATCCAGAAAAAAAGCTCGAGCTTGTTCTGCGGCAGCGTGACAATATACGCGGTCATATCGTCCGACGTCCACGCATTCAGGTTGGTGGCCCCGTTTTTCGTATAATATTCCCAGATTTCGTCCTTTTTTATAAACGAGCGCTGTTTTTCCAGCAGAGCGAATATCTCGTTTTTAAACACACCCATCAGCGAATCCGTATCGGAAACGCCCTTCTGTTTCAACGCGAGCGCCAGATTGTCCAGAGAATCTATGGCGGCGATATACTTCTTCTCTTTTGTATAGTCAGTCGTGCCCATGATCCGGGTCCCTTTGAACATCATGTGCTCGTACATGTGGGAAAGCCCGGTTGTCCCGGGCGCTTCGTACATCGACCCCACAAAGTAGTACAGCCTGCACGACACCACCGCGACATTGGTATCGCGCACCATAATCACCCGCAAACCGTTGGCAAGCGTGTCATACGTTACCGGAATCTGAATATCATACGCATGCAAACAGCAATACTGCAGAAAAACAACGCTTAAAACAGTGATAATTTTTTTCATAAATGACTTTGATGATACCGGTTAGAGTAAGAGTAAATTCAATACCTTAAAATAGTTGATGGAGAGAAGTGTTATACTGGACAATTTTCAATTTATAAAACAGATATAGATAATGGATTGTTGATGATTGATACTGGATTACGGATGAGCATGGTGATTTATTAGTTGCTGCGCGGTTTAGCGCTTACCGCCTGCATCAACCACAAATAGGATATTGGCATTGTCTCTCTGCAGGTATTCTGATGACAGACTGTAATGACCACATGCCCTTTTTTGCGTCCTTCTTCTACATAACGATGAGCTTCTGCAATCTGTTCCAGCGGATAGCACCTGTCAATTACTGTCTTTATCTTCCCCGCCTCAATAAGCTCTCGTGTGAAAACCAGGTCTTCAACTTTTTCCGATGCCATGGCGCATATCACCTTCCTGGCGCCGAAAACTCCTGTCCATAGCATTTGAAGCAGTTGTTTTGTTTTGAAGCTGGCCAGAAGATAGCGCCCGTGCGGCTTCAGCGATTTTTTGCAGCGTGAAAACGAACCCTTGCCGAGTATGTCAAAAATCAGGTCGTAGGTCTCACCGTTTTTTGTAAAATCCTCCTTCGTGTAATCAATGACCTTGTCAGCGCCAAGGGCATTAACAAACTCCAATCGCTGCGTGCCGCAAACACCGGTGACTTCGGCGCCGAAATATCTGGCAAACTGCACCGCAAATGAACCTATCCCTCCGGAGGCGCCGTTAATGAGGACTTTTTGCCCCCGTTGAATATTCATTTTCCCGAGTAAGCTTGTCGACATAATCGCGCCGTAAGGAATTGTAGCCGCCTCTTCATACGTCATATTGGACGGTTTGATGGCTAACGTACCGTTTTCCGGCATACACAGATACTCGGCATTGGCGCCAAAGTTCATCCCGGTATATCCATACACTTCATCACCGGTTTTAAATACGGTTACATTTTTACCTACAGCTTCAATTGTACCGGCAAACTCGCTTCCAAGAATTTTCTTTCTGGGTTTTGTAATACCGAAAAAGAGTAATGCGCCAAACCAGAAGGGGAGCGGCATGTAGAATTTATGTGGATAGATGTTTCTAAAATTCCGCGCTGCAATATCCCCAAAACCAACCGGGGTAGCATATACGCGTATCAGTATTTCATTGTCTTTCGGTGTTGGCTTCGCAACTTCTTTAATTTGAAGTACTTCGGGTGATCCATATCTCGTATATATTGCAGCTTTCATGATACTCAACCTCATAACTACTTGTATATGTTCAAAATTGACTGTTTCGCAGCCTTACGCCCCCTAAATCCCCCGAAGGGGGACTTGTAAGGTGTTGATCTTATTATAAAATCCTGTTCAATAACAGTCCCCCAGAGGGGTTTTAATCCCACGAACAGTGGGGGATTTAGGGGGCGTGAACGGTTACATTTTTTATATGACACTTTCAACCAACTCATTCCTGCATTCCGTTTTCGTCATTTCAACCCACTCCCTGTTTTCCCAAAGGGCACAGCCGCCTTTTGACTCTTTCAGTAAATGGTGCGAATCCCTGAGTGTTTTAATGAAGCGTGTCGAGAGGGCTTCCTGCAAAGAGATGTCATTTATATTGGCTGTTGCAAAGGGAGCAAAGGGGCAGGGCTCGACATCGCCGCCTGCGCTTATGTGCACAAATCCACGACCCGCAGCCATGCACCCGCCGAAGGCCTCCTCGTCCCCCGGAAGGCTGACAAAGAGCGCCGGATACCTCTTTTCATATACCCTGCGGAGTTTTATCAGTTTTTGCTTCTGATCGTGGGTCAGGCACAATGCCATCTCATCCGTTCCATTCGGCACATATTCTACGAAAAAAATGATCCGCACATCCAATTTTAGTAAAGGCTTGATAAAGTCGTGCGTCAGGATTTCGTCGGCGTTTCTGCTGGTCAGCGTTAAGGAAAAACCGAAAACGATTTTCGCCTTTTTCAGAAGAGATGCTGTCTTGATTGTCTGGTCATACAAGCCATCTCCTCTGCGGTTGTCGGTCATGGTTCTATCGCCTTCAATGCTCAGCACAGGAAGTATATGAGGGTTTTCCTGCAGGAAACCGATACTGTTTTCAAGCAAAGTGCCGTTGGTAAAAACCGGAAATATCATCTGGCGGAAGCTGGCTGCAATCCGGAGTATATCCATTCTTAAAAACGGCTCACCACCGGCGAGCATGATAATACCAATCCCCATATCACCGGCTTCATTAAACAATCCTGCAATCCGGTCCGCAGAGAGCCGGGCATCCACACTCCTTTTTTGATGATGATTATAGCACCCGGTACAGTGTAAATTACAGCGGTTGGTAATGCTGTAAATCATAATACCAGGAGCTGGATTGCCAGCAGCCAGGATTTCCTGCCTCTTTTTAAGGGCAGCTTTTTGATGTTTAAAGGTTTTATAATAGAACAAAAACCTGGCAGGCTTGAATAGATACAAGCGCATAATCCCACGGAACATTCTCATAATCATTTGATTTAATTTTAATTCGGCACTTTGTTTCATGTTATTTCTCTGGCTTGTTGGTTTAATTTGATTCCACCGTTATAACTATTTTTCCCCGGGAAAGGCCTTCTGTGTAAATTTCTATCCAGCAACACTCAAATCCTTATTAAAGAGAAACGATATAAACACCCCGCATCCCAAAGCGCTTATAAACAGTGTTGCCAGGAAATTAATGAACGGTATCGACAACAGGATTACACTCGCCAATGCACCAATCAGGAACTGATAATGTCTTTTGGTAATTTTCCATTTGAATTTGGTTACCACATATTTTCCCACCAGCGTTATGCCGATCAGATTCGTCATATAAAAGAGCGGGATAAACGCAAGCATGAGCACAAAGGCAAAGGGTATGGTGACTACCATTGCAAAACAGAGAACAATCAGTGCAGGAAACATCAGCACCGGAATGATTCCCCACAATGCGGTGTTCCAGAAGGTCCTGGGCGACTGTGGCGTATCTAATTTTCTGAATGCGGGTATGAACAGAAGTGCGCTTCCCACAAAAATAAACGAGACAAAAAAGGCTAAACAGATGAAAAAAACCACGGTATTTTTCATTTTCGAGGGAAAGTTCCACTCCTTGTCACCTTTAAAACGTTCATCAAGTTTGACGCTGCCGGTAACCCGCGCCAGGGATTCATCGCTCATCTTTTCCTTTGTAGAATAGGTGAGGTTGCCGTTGATTTTCCCCTTCTCTCCAATTGTGATACGCCCGCCATACGCGGTTACGTTGCCCTGTATTTCATTGTTGATAACGATATCCCCGGCGCCGGTATACAGGTCTCCGTAAAGCCTGCCATCTATCAGGAGTTTGGCGCAACCGGCGAAAATCGCGCCGTTCACCGCTCCTGTTTCCGTCAGATGAAACGATTTGCACCCGACATAGTTATTGCCGCCAATTTTGCCGTCAACGACAATAGTCATACCGCCGGCGATTATACCATTGCCGGCCTCTCCGGAAAAAATCAATTGCTTACAAAATGCAATCAATCCGAGCTTTGTTCTGCCGTTCAACGTAAGTGCCTTGCCAAGAAACAGCAGATCTTCCGCTTCACCGGAAAAATGCAGCTCATTGCCTAAAAAGAGATAATCTTCATTAAAAATACCTGCATCGGTAATGATTCTCTCCTCTTTGTCTTCACAATAGTTGCGTATAACTATTGCCGGCAGCGCGATGGCCGTACACAGCACGATACCGATTATCGTGACAATTTTTGTTTTCATAGAATGTCTCCTGTTGAAAAAGGTACGTTCGTTTTTAACGGTCATTTAAAAGATACTGCATTTTTTGGGAGGATACGAGTTGATTCCCGATGAAAGGTCGCAAATTCGGGCTGAACGGTCGATTTTCAGCGATGAGCGGCAGGGGATTGGGGGAGGATTCACCGCAGAGAACACAGAGTACGCAGAGAAATAAAACAGGCTATTACTCTAATTGTAGGATGATACTCCCCGCAAGGGATAACTCAAAGTGGATATAAATATCCTACTTTTCGTTCATGCGTAGGAGCGGATGGTCTTTAGTCCCTCCGCTCAACGCATTATAATTATAAGTGCAGGAAACCACACGCTATCTCTGCGCTCTCTGCGTACTCTGCGGTGAACTTTTCTTCGGGTTTAAAAATCGACGATTTTTTTCAGCTCCTGTGCTTTTCTTCTGGACAGGTCAACCTGCATACCGTTTTTCAGTTCTATGGTATACATACCCTGATCCACCTTGTGAATCATGGCAATGTGGTTCAAATGTATGATATCAGTTCTGCTTACTCTGAAAAAACTGCCTGCTTTGAGTTTTTCCTCGTAGAAGCTTAAATACTTATCCGAAATCAGTTTGTCTTTGACCGTATACAGATAACAGAAACCGTTTTCAATGGAGATTCTGATAATATCTTCAGCAGGGATAACCTTTGTTTTCCCGCTTATTGTTATGGTTACATGATCCGCCGGTTTTGCCGGAGTATCCGATGATTTCTGATATTCAGCTGGTGCTGGCAGCGCGAGTTTTTCCCGGATTTTTGCCACAGCTTTTTCCAGCCGCTCGAATCGTACCGGTTTAAGCAGGTAATCCAATGCGTTTATGGTATAGGCGTCTGCTGCGTGTTCGGAATAGGCTGTTTGAAAGATGATAAGCGGCGGATTTTGCAGAGAGGGTATTGACTGAAATACCGATACACCCGGCATATTTATATCGAGAAAAGCAACCTGCGGCTTATTGGTGATAATCAATTGCAGCGCCTCATTGCCGTCTTTCGCTTCAGCGACAATGTCAAACAGGCTGAATCTGTCCAACAACTCCCGTAAACGCTCGCGCGCGTGAATCTCGTCATCTGCAATAATAGTGGTAATCATTGGCTGAAAGATATTTCTATCCCTCCATTTTTTATTAAAAATGTTCCGTTACTGTTTTCAACGCGTTTTTTGGTGATGGTCAATCCCTGTCCCCGATCGAGCATGGATGCGTCTACCGCCTTTTCCGAATCCATTATCGTTATAGTATTGCGGCCGTTATCCCGTGAAATCAGTATTTCAATAGCCAAACGGGAAACCTTCTGCATGTTATGTTTTATGCTGTTCTCAACCAGCGGCTGGATGATCAATGGGGGAATGGTAAACTCCGCGTCACCGTTAATTTCATACTGAAGCCTCTCTTCAAAGCGCAGCTTCTGAATCTCCAGATATTTTTTAACATTCCCGAGCTCCTGTTTAACGGAAATACCCTGTTTTTCGGATTGTTCAAGATTCTCCCGCAACAGATCCGACAGGTTCAGAATGGCTGTTTCGGCTTTTGCAGGCTGTTTAAGCAGATTCAGGATCATATTGAGTGTATTAAAAAGAAAATGCGGATTGATCCTGGACGAAAGCAGTCTCATCTCCATCTGATTTTTCAGATCCCGTTCCGTACCAATGGTTTTCTCATTCTCAACCATGATCTCCCGGTAAATAATCAATCCGGAACTGATAATGTGCAGCGCAATGATAAACAATAAATTAATAAATAAAAAAGAGAACGCGCCCCGGTCATAATAGATAAACAGCGCCGGCTCCAGAAACAGGACAATAAAAAAGCTGATAATACCGATGCCTAATACAAGAGAAAATGATATGGCAACAATATAATAAATTTTCATTTTAAACACGAGCCTCTGGGAAACAAAGCAACCGCCGATCAAAGCAACCCCCAGAATAAACGAATTTATCAGCGCCATACGAACAAACCCCCAGGTAAAGTCCTGAAGGATAAAACAGATAACCAGGCTTAGCAGGAGACCGGTGATCTGGGTCACCAGGAAAATGGAGAAGTAGAACAGGGCGTTCGGGGAAATTATTTGTTTTATGATTTTCATTGATAGTAAGATATTATTTGGAGCAGGAATGTGGTGATAATATTAAGTATACCCCCACCCGACCTCCCCCGTTTACGAGGGAGGAGAGAATGTGCCATTCCTATAAATAGCTTGCAAGTTCAATCCCAGTAGCACAATTCCATCTTTTCAGAATATCTTTTTCTTTGTCATTTATTTTCAGCCCGGTTATCTCTGGCGGTTCTGGAGATGTATAGCCTAACAAATATTCAGCCCGGACATACCCTGTAAAACCAAAATAATCTCGTCTTAACTATTCCTGAATTTTTCTATTATGATACCCCTTCTCATCATACGGCTGAAGCCTCTCAATCCACATCTCCTCGAGCACCTTTAAATCGTCAACAGAATCGGGTTTCTGATCTTCCTTTGGCTCGAGATAGTCGATAATCTCAAAAGAGAAGTTGTCCTTGCCAAATATTTTATAATCAGCCTGCATTGCCTTATTCACATGAGAACCATGAGACAGCTGAAATTGGCAACTGTTCATTTTTCCCTGAATATTCATACCGCTGCCGATGAAAATTTTTCCATTTGCGATATTCGTTATTTTAAACACACCCATAGGCTTCACCGTCTGTATGTATTGCTTTTTTAATTCCTTTTTAGTGGGCAAGTTTCGCGCTCGCTAGTCTGTTCAGACTTACACCGTTTTCTGATGCTTCTAACGCTAATCGACGGTGTACTTCAGGAGGAACTCTTACAATAAATTTTCCGCTGAAATGTTTTGAAGCAATTGGTTCAGGAATTGTTTCATTGTTTCTATTCATATCTTCAACAACATCTGATACTATATTCCTGATTCCGGCTAATGCAGATTCAGGTGAAGTGTCCAGCCAGCTTAAACTCGGGAATTCAGCACAAAGACCCACATATTCTTTGTCATCTTCAGACCAGGTTACACGGTACGTATAATGATCGTTTTTAATGAGTTTCATCTTCTAACCTCGCTATTGCTTTTAAAACTTGTCGAACCTGGTATGCTTTCGCTTTTCCTTTATCATTCTGAATATTAACTCTCGGATCGCCTTGCCATGGCGTCTTAAAAATGACGTGACTTGTTCCAGCCTGTCTTGGTTCACCAAAATAATGTTCACATATTTTGCGCAACTCAGCAAAATGAACGTTTCTAACATTTCTTTTTATTTTTGATACCAGGTGTTCGATATTCGCCATGACTATAAAATAGTATCACTAATGATATTATACAACAAAAAAGTAATGTTTTCCAGTTTTTTTATGTTTGTATCAGGTATATATTGGAAATACAAAGAGACAGTGCCCGGAGGAGGGGGGGGGCTGTGGCACACAATAGAAGCGATATTTACACGAGTTGCATGCAGGGTAAACGTCCGCAAAGGGTCGGGATTTTTAAGGTCAGTCGAAGCAGGATTGGGATGTTGCGGGTGGTATATATCGTTTACCGGAATCGGGTTATAAGGGATCAAAATTGCATTGTGTTTCATGTGGGGGATCAAAAACATGTAGGGGTTCAAAATTTTGAACCCCTACATGTTTTTGATCCCTTTTTACCGCACAGCCTCTTTTATTGGAATCCCTCCCAGAACAAGATCCTCAATAATCGCATTACCCTTCGAACCAACCCTTACAATCGCATAGCAATCCTGATTATCGGTGCGATTATTCTGTCGATACAGCTCTTCTGCCTTTTGCGCTTTTTCTTCCCCAAGGAAGTACTTGGTGAACGGAAACTGTACGTCTATTACACTGTCGGTATGATATCTGATCTCTGTCTTGACGTAAAAGCCCTGATCAGGCTGACTCTTCTGCACCAGGGCGATTTTAGCGAATCCGCTGGTGTCTTCTGCAATAATCGCATATACGCTCTGTCCGCGCTCCAAATGGCCTGATTCTTCTGAAATATCCGCTGCACAGAGTTTTCGGTCGATGGTGCTGGCGGTGAAGTTCAGTGCTACGTATTTGCCCCTGAATGCATCATAGGGATCTACCGGAGCTGTGCTGAACTTGAAAGCTCTGCCCGAATCCAGAGTTTTTTCGCTTGAAGATATCATGGACGCAGGAACCCAGAGCTGGGCAACGACTGCCAGTGCAAACAGGGATGCAATGAACTTTGTTTTCATTTATTTAGCCTTCCTTTTTGCGATATATACATTGGTAAGCAGGAACCCTATGCCTAATAATACAAACACAATACCGCGCAGAACAAATGAGAGGTCTTCGTCGAAAAATCTCATAATAATCACCGCAGCAACCAGGGCAAAACCGAAATTCACCGTCTTGCCGATATTGGACTTGAATCCAAAAACAATATACGCGATACCACCGGCAAGCACATACAGGTTGAAAAGCACCGAGAAAAGAGATTGACCAGCAGATGGATCAATAAACACCAGGCGTTGACCTGCGTGCGAATCCGCGAAAAAGAACCCCGCAAGCGCCAATGGAAGCCCGGCTGTCATACATACCGAAACCCAGTTTTTCCGCCTGATTGCAATTCCCAGACCTGCCAATGCGAGTAATAACAGGCTTAAGGACACTATCCAGTCCGGCCAACCAGCATACTGCCTGGTGCCGAATGACCGCATCGCATGATAGGACACGCTTTCCCAGTTATCACGAAACGACAAATAGAGATACGTTACCGCGAGCCCAAGCAGCCCGACGCGGTGAAAAGGATTCATCATCAATGAAGTGCTGTTTTCAAAAATATCCCCTGCAATCAGAAGGCAGATGAAGAGGCACATAAACGATAGGACCCGAAAACCTTCGGTTATGTTACTATGCCCCACAGATACCCCGGCAATAAGGCTCAATGCCATGAACCATCCTAAAATAACCGCCTGCTTCGGATGACCCCGTAACTTCAACAAAAATATCGGGATGCTGCCCATAAACAGCAACCAATAAGCGATAGCAGAGGAGTTGGATTCAAAAGCTGCAATAGCCCAGCTCGATATTCCCGCAAGATAGAGCACCGTACATGTCGTGGAGCTGAATACATACACCAGAGGAATCGCAAGAATCATCCAGGTCAGAAGAAATGTCTTTAAGTCGCCCTGAATATGATACGTTTGACTGATAAGCGCAATGCACGAACCAAGAGCAAGAAAGGTAAATGCAGAAACCCCCTCGCACCAGGCAATGGAATCCCGGCGCCTGAAAATTACCCAGAAACCGAGAGCCTGGCCCGCTGCAAGAGGTATGAAAGAGATCACGGTTCTGAACGGCCGGGACAGATACTGCCAGTTGTGCGCCAGAATCAGAATAATGCCCGCAGCCACAAGAATCGCGCCGAAAATACTGAAGGCTATCAAAGCGATATTCGGCTTGTTCTTCGCATCCTGCGTATAATATTCGACAATGCTCTTCTGCTGATCCTGCGTTATAATGTTGCCCTGCACGAGCTTCGGCAACTCGCCGGTCAGCCATTGTATGTTTTTAGGGGTCAATGTGGGTCTCCGGTTGTGGTGATATTTGTTAAAATTGCTTTACATGAATATATATAATTTGCATGCGTTTAAAAGCAGAAAAATGCAGGCAGGTTTTAAAATCCGACATAGCTGGAAATTAAGGAATCGGTTTTATGCTTTGCGGCCCAAGTACCCTGCTAATCGCAGTATTAAAATCTGTTCACTGATTTATGCTCCGCTTCGCTCTGCACCTTGTCTACGCTTTGAAAATATCTATTTGTATTGCGTAGATAATTCAGCTACAGACACTAAAGTGTTTGACATGGCGCATCCCGATTACTTATCTTATTATATACAACTGTACAGCCCGTATGTTTAAGGTTATGTCATACGGGCTTCTGTATTTTTACAAATGATAACGAAGGCTTTTTAAGGAGATGACGCATGCTCAACAAAGGCATTGTACCGGTATCGGTTGACAGCATCAGGTGGCAGGACTACCGCGGCGCTGAATCGGGAATGATCGTATATTACACCACCGACCCTGTTTCAGAATTTCCGATACGCGAAATTCCGGAAGAGCTGCCCTCCGATATCAGCCCCGAGCCGAATTATGAGACCGGCACCTTCGGTTTTTACGGCTGCAAGCATTCGAAAATAAGGAGCGCCTTTAACAAGAAGAAGCTTCGCTACCTGTTTTTTATGACAAAGTATGCGGGAACCAAGGTGGATTTCATGGAGGAGCTCATGGTCACGGGATTTTTCCGGATAAAACAGACAGCCGACGTCAAAAGACTGCATATCCGGTATCTGGAAGAGTATTCGTGTATTGACGAAGACAACTGTATAGCCTTGCGCGCCGAAAAAGTTCATTTTGTGGCGGCAGAGGACGGATTTATCATAACGGACGAAGTTCTGAAGTCCTGGGGCGTTACCTCGCGGGTGACCAAGCAGACTAAAATCATACTTGATGAAGAGAAAACCGCGGCGCTTCTTACGCATCTTGAAAGCAAAAAGAATATCGTTGAAGCATACAGCGAGGAGACGGAACGGCTTCTGCCTGCGTTCGAGGAGGACTATGACGAAGAGGAAGGGGATGAACTCGAGGACGCAGATGAATCAACAGAGGTGGCTACCGAAGAGGAAGATGTCGGTGATTTGATTGAAAAAGAGAAGATTACCGAAGATGTCGGCCTTAAAGACGAAGAAGAAAATTATTTTCAATAAGACGATTCGTTGCGACGCAACTGCACTGCGGGTGTTCGAAAATTCAAAAGGTCCTGTACGGGGCCTTTTTTTTGTGCTGATTTTTATCAGGTTTAATACTATACTTAAGGTGCTGTGTTATTCTATTCATTAGATGCGAAAAAATGATACCAATGCAACTCATGCGACACATGTTGTTGCAGTCATTCTGGTTCGTCCTGAACAATTCCCCGAAGTATCTCATCCAAATCATACACCGGTATTGTGATCCTATGCATCTGGTCTGAATTGAAGGTGTGGTGAATAAAGCAGATATGAAAAAACCGCTCGCTCTGGCAATACAGAAAGCGATACAGGCGCGGGTTCTCCCCGGTTGCGTCGTCGGTGTTATTGCGCCGGGTAAAAACTGCCGTGAATGTTTTGCCTTCGGAAAATTTACCTATGATAAGAACTCGCCGGTGGTATCCGGCGATACCATATACGATGTCGCATCCATAACAAAAGCGGTTCCCACGGCCAGCCTGGCTCTTAAGGCTGCAGAACTGGGCAGGGTCTCGCTTGATGATGCTGTTATAAACTGGATTCCGGAGCTGAATAACAACTGCAGCAAAGAGATACGGGTTAAGCACCTGCTTACCCAGACCCTTGAGCTTGATGTGCGCTTGTCCGCCTGCAAGGAGCTGCCGCCCGGCAAAATCCTTGAAGCCATCTACACAGCCCAGTGCAAAAGCGCCCCGGGCGAGCGTTTTAATTATTGCAACAGCACCAGCGTGCTGCTGGGTATTTTGACGGAACGGGTTCTGGGAAAACGGCTTGACGCGCTTGCCGATGAAATTTTATTCAGACCCCTGGAAATGACGCACACAACGTTTTCCCCTTCGAAGGACGAGCAGCGTCTCATTCCGCCGACGGAACTGGATTTTTGGCGGGGAAGGACGATACAGGGCGAGGTGCACGATGAAAGCGCCTGGGCGCTTCGCACCATTATGACCGCCGGATCGGCGGGGCTTTTCTCCTGCGCGCCCGACCTTCTTGTTTTTATTGAGATGATCTTCAATGGCGGCCTGTATAAGTCACAGCGCTGCTTTAACCCTTCAACCATTCAGGAATTGGCTAAAAACCAGATAACACAGACAGGGGAGTGCGCCGGCCTTGGCTGGGAACTTAATCAGCGCCGGTTCATGGGCGAGTGTTGCTCGAATCGCACCATCGGCAAGACCGGTTTTACCGGATGCATGCTGATTGCGGACCTGGAAAAAGAGATCGGAATCGTCCTGCTTGCCAATCATACCTGGCCCCGCAGGAAAAACGATAAAGAGATCATTAATACCCTGCGGCGGGAGATTGCGGATATAGTGTTCCGGGCATTGTGACGACTTGCGCCCGGCGTTCGCTAAAAAACGAAAGGCGGTCGATAGTATGTCATCGACCGCCTTTTTATATCATGAGACCGGTGAATAAGAACTATTTAACAAATAAAAATTTCGTCGAAGCTTTTGTCCCTTCCGTACTGATGCTGATTATATGCATGCCGTTTGAAAGCATTGCTGCCGGAACCTGGAACCACGCCTCGCCGGCGGCTTTAAAGGAGCGTATCTGCCTGCCTTTAATATCGGAAACCGTTACCGCATAGCTGTTTTTCAAAGGCACGAAGAATTTTACTCTCTCGGCGTTGACATGCACTGATATGTTTTTGCCAAGCAGGTTTGCCGGAGCGGTATAACTGATGGCCGAAGTGTTATAGGTTATGGCTAGTTTTGGCCCCATTCCCGGAACATCGGTGAATTCAGACGACGCGTATTGTCTATGCGGCGTGGATGTTGTTAGTATGCCTTTGAAATCGATTGTGCCTGCAATAATGAGCCCGTGGTTGGCGCTAGGCGTCTTAAGAAAGGTTTTTATTGCGGGCGTTACGTCGTAGGTCTCCCACGTGCCGTTATCCGAAAACGCTCTTGTGCTGATTATGCCTGATGCGAAGTCTCCGCCCGGGGTTGTCCATGGCGTGCCGGTGGAAGCGGTAAGCCAGGTAACCTGGGACTCATTCCACGGTTTTGCGCACACTTTGACTGAAACGGAATCGCCATCCTCGCGCACACGGGTTTTCCCGGAGTTAGCGTTAAAGAGGGATAATTCGGCTTTTTTAACATAGATATCCTGAACCTGGCTCGGAAGTGTTGACAAATCAAATTTAATAATCACCCTGATTTGTGGTAGTGTGGGTCAGGTTGGGCAATTGTAAATATCCACATTGTTTTCGTTCCCATAGTTCGTTTTCTCGTAGGTGTCGCTGTCAACTTGTTTGTGAATATACGAATCGGTACAGCCGCTATATCCCTGGCTGCCGTTCTGAAGTGTCACGACCACGTCCTGGGCCAAAGTAAGAGAAAGGGTAAACAGTAACGTCAGTATGCACAATGTTTTTTTCATGTGCAAGCCTCCTTGGGTAGTAAGTTGTTGAAAATTGTAGTAGTGTGCCCCCTACCTATAAAAATACTATAAAAACCGGGGCACCGCAGGTATTTTAAAAGAAATAGCCTCGTTTTTTTATCTTATAAAAAAACAATTAATTTGAAAATAATTATATACTTATATTATATTATCTTCTGACGAATATTTCATTACAAATCAATATTTTATTATGATACCCGAAATATTACCGTGCAGAGTCAGAACTTCTGGTATATATTAAAAGTGAAAGGCCATCCGTTACAATAATCAACCTGTTTTTCGTTGGAGGCATTTTATGAAACGGAAGAATTTTATCATTGGCGTGACAGCTTTTCTTATCGGCGCTCTGTGCGTCGCCCTGTTCGCGGAAGGTAAGAAATATTTCAAGATTCCTCTTGAAAAGTGCGACGGATGCGGAACCTGCGCCGCCGAGTGTCCCGAAGGCGCAATATCGCCCACCACACATAACGGTAAAAAGGTTTTCATTATCGATCCGGTTAAATGCAACGCATGCGGGGTGTGTCAGTCCGTATGCCCACCGCAAATCATTATGCAGGACAGCACTGATATTTCAAAAGAGAAAAAAGGCGATGCGAAGAGTACCGGAGAAGGGGCAAAGAAGGAAGTAAAAAAAGGGGAAAAAGCAAATGTGAAGCCGGCAGCGGCCGATCAATCCAAAGAGAAGAAATCGCAATAGACGGTACACGTACGCATTAATGTTGTAACATATTGATTAATAAAGTTATACCTACTATACTACTGAAAACTGAACAATGACTAGAAAATTGTGTTGCCGCTGGAAAGATCTTTTATTTCTAACTATCTTTTTATTTTCCCTTTTTCTATCGGTTGGATGCAGTGACTCAATAGACCGGTCATTTATTTCCAGCATTCCAGAGAGCCAGATTCCCGGCGATCTGCCGGTCGATTCTACATCGAATGGTGTTTTAAAAATTTCAGGCGGTAAAATCGGGCAAAGCACGGTTGATATTTATTTGAAATTCGGTGTTAAATCCTACAAAGAGTCGGATGTGTTTATAAGGCTTGGGCAAACCGACAGCACCTATATTTTTCAGGAGAGCCTCAATAAAGAACCGAATAATTTTCTTAACGATATAACCTATAAATACACATTCAAGGGGCTTGTGCCAAACACGAAATATTTCGTCTGGATCGTCTGGAAATATGGCGTTGAATCATTAACATTAAAAACCGAGTTTTTAACTTTATCGGAATAAATCGCTTAGTATCGGGTATAAACATGCGTAGAAGACTCTTTTTTGGTTTTATTATTACAAGTTTGATTTCCGCATGCGTTTTTGCCGCAGTGAAAATCAAACCTCATGTTTATCCGTCATATTGTGTCGGATGTGGTGATTGCGTTCGCGTATGTCCCAAGGCAGGAAAAGCGATCCGTCTGGTGCGCGGCAAGGCGATTATCGTTGTCGATGAGTGCATCGCCTGCTATAAATGCGTTGAAATCTGTTCGTATGGAGCGGTGCGTCAATGAAATACCTGAAAGTCATACTATACTCCTTACTGATTGCCGGCATTGTATTTGTCAGCGCCTGCGACCTCGGACCGACTGTCGGCGCTTTTTTGAGCGTCAGTTCCGACCGATGTGTCGGATGCGGCGAATGCGTTAAAGTGTGTAATGCGGACGCAATAACAATCATATCAAACAAAGCGGTCATTGACCCGGACAAATGCATCGAGTGCGGACAGTGCCTCGACGCATGTCCGTATGACGCCATTCAATAGGGACGCCATGAGAAAAAACTGCCTTATTATACTTTTTTTACTCTGTGCAGGCGGATATGCGGTCCAGAATGTGGATATTTCCGGGCACATGCATGGCGGTGCAACCGACGCGAACAGTACCAGCATTGACGAGTGGGCGCAGGAAGTAATTCTTCGCTATTCAGGCAATATCCCGCTTACTGAAAAGGCGGGCTTTCTTATCAGCGAGGAGTTCGACGGCATTTCGTCCCCGACAAACGTGTCACCCCTGCGTGCGGTAAATCATCCGATAGTCAGCCGCACCGCCGTCGGCCTTGAATTCACCCGTGTCGGCAGGATGCAGATCACGGGACTCTCCCAGATTTTTTACAAAAGTACAAATACCGATATCGCAGTCCCCAATGACCTGAACACTCCTCTGAAACAGGCGACCATGATTCAGCGCTCCAGAAGCAGCGCGGATTTTTTCTGGGAAATACCCATACAGAGCCTCACGGTTTCCGCCAACGCTTTTTATACCTACCTCTCATACGACTATTATCGTATGGGGGATGTAAAAAACGATCAGCACGACGCGGATATATGGGTAGACGGGGCGTTGTCCTATTCGTTCCGCAAGGATAAACTGCGGCTCAAGGCGCGGACAGTCGTAAAACACGATCTCAACGAGTCGGCTGATTATAACCTTGTGCAGGCGTTTTTCGGGATTGAAGGCGATTTTATGCTCATGAAGCGTAAAATCAAGGGTACCGTCGATTTTTTCCCGCGGTACTATTTCAGCCCGGTAATGGAAGATAAAAACTATGCAGATGAAATCGGGGTGGTTTCGAATCTGCGCCTTTTCTATCAGATAGTACCCCGCTTTTTTATCAAGACGGACCTGGAGTATGAGGTCGCGCCACATACTTCCAGCGCATGGTATATCAAACAGCGGTACGACCTTGCTTTACGAAAGACCGGGAAGAACTTTTCTGCAGTTGAAGCGGGCGGCTGGGGTACGTTCGGCAGCCTGTTCCCGCGGATTTGCGGTTATGCAAACGCTGAAATAGCGGTGGTTCCGAAGCTTGATATCCTGCCCGCGGTGAAGGCGTTTTTTACCCTGGGAAACACCACGACTAAAGTTCCCGACAGCGCGAATGTCGTTAACGGCGCCATCGTTTTGAGCGGCGACGAATATACGTTCTACCGTACCGACCTGCAGCTCGGGATCCGGTATAAACCGGGCGTGGAGAGATCGGTTTTCCTCAGGAATACGGCGGTTACCTGCGGCGCCGTATACAAGCTGTTCAACTGGGGTACTACGGTGAATGGAGAGACTCCGAAGGATGCTCCGTATGTCAATAACCTGCATCTGTTCCTTGGATTCACCAACTATCTATGATCTTTAATTACCTGAGTGAAGGCTTTGCGCTGGGTTTGTCCACCGGTCTTCTCTGTCTCACAACCTGCGGGCCTATTTATTCTCCTTATCTTATGCAGCGCGGGTCCGGCTGGGTTCAAAGTTTCGTTAATCTGCTGAAAATATCATTCGGCCGTTTTTTGACCTACACGCTTTTTGGCATAGTCGCCGGCATTATCGGCAAAGAAACCAGCCAGATCAGCAATTACCGGGATTATTTCACCGCAGCCGCATATATTTTCTTTTCCATTTTTTTATTCATCTCCGCATTCAGAACCCGGTGGCGCGAAAAAGGATGTGCTGTCAGCAGGTGGGGACGTTTTGCGGACAGCCCTTTTATGCTGGGGGTGTTAACCGGTATTAATTTCTGTCCCTCCTTTTTACTGGCGCTGACGCGAGCCGTTGATTTGTCCGGAGCGTTGTCGGGCGCCATGGTGTTTATCGGGTTTTTCTTCGGCACCAATATCTATCTTTTGCCGATAGGCGTATTCGGGGTTCTGGCCAACAAAAAAATAACCAGAACTATTTCGGTTATCAGCTCCCTGGGCGTCGGTATCTGGTTTATTACCCAGGCCGGTGTGTCCATCAACAGGCTGGTGCAGGAGCATAACCAGCTCAAGGCGGATTTTGAAAACAAAAGCGTCGTAAGCGTTTTTGACACTACCCAGGCGTATATTCTTTGCACCGATACAACCTCATTTCTGTTGTTGAGGGATAAACTGCAACAGAAGCGCGCCGGGAATATTGCTCTTGTCAACGATACGGCAGACATCGGCGACAAAGGATATGTATTCGTGGATCATGGCTGGCCCGGGAAGGCAGGCATTGCATCCGAGCAATTAAAGAGACCGGGTATATTTGTGATCATTCTGCCGGAACCTGAAGATACGTCGTATGATGAAAATTATGCCGAAAAAATCATTCAGTATCTTGATAAATATTATTTTAAACTGGATAAAGATCACGGCTCGTTATTTGATATGAAGAGGATGTTGAAAGGGAGGGAAAAACCTGTTCAGCAATAAGGAGAGCTTTTCATGCTTCGGAAAGTACGTATCGTCTCTCAGATTATATTTTTTGCAGGGTTTCTTGCTGTTTTTTTTCTTTTTGAATATGTCCGTTTAAAATCAGGTGTCAGCGGGCTCGCATGGTATCTGCGATTGAATCCGCTATCTGTTCTGATCACCTCCGTAGCGTCCCGGACGATCGTTATACCGTATCTGATCCTTGGCTTGGTCATGCTCGTTATAACCCTGCTGTTCGGCCGCGTATTCTGCGGTATGATGTGTCCTCTGGGAGGGATCATTGATCTGACCGACCGGGTATTCCGAAGCAAGCAGAAAGCCAGGCAGGCGATGAGACCTCCGCTCCAGCTTCAAAAACTCAAATATATTTTTCTTTTCAGCATAGTAACCCTCTCGATTGCCGGCGTGACGTTTCCTCTGTTTATGGACCCGCTCTGTATCGTTCCCAGAGTTTTCGGTACCCTGATACGTCCGTTTATATATCTGATGGCAGGAATGTTTAAAATCGGCGGCGATACAATTCTCGAATCTCCTTTGCGCCTTAACGGACCTTTTATCGGCAGTTTCACTACGTTTATTCTTTTTACCGCGATACTCATGGGGGCGATGTTCGACCGCAGGTTCTGGTGCCAGTATATCTGTCCCAGCGGCGCATTTTTCGGGATAATGAGCCGTTTTTCACTGTTTACGAGAAAAACTGTCAAAGAAAAATGCAATGCCTGCAAATTGTGCTCCAAAATAACCTGCCCCACCGGGGCCATTTCCGAAGAAAATGTTGAAAAAACATCGACTGCGGAGTGTATTCTCTGCGGTAATTGCAGTACAAACAAGCGCATGTGCAGCAGCTTTTCGTTTGGCAGGCCGCTGCCCGCGACCACTGCAGGTCCCGACATCAGCAGGAGAAGCGTGCTTGGCGGGATTGTATCAGCACTGGTGTTTATACCGGTTGTCTCGCACCGGTCGTATCAGCGGTTGTGGCTTCTCTCCATGAAGCGCCGCTTCAATCCGGGCCCGCTCCGCCCGCCGGGTGCAATCGAAGAAAATGAGTTCCTGTCGCGGTGCATCACCTGCGGCGCCTGCATCAGCGTATGCCCGGAGAACGCCCTGCACCCCTGCACCATTGCGGCCGACGGTTTTACAACCTGGAATACGCCAAAACTTGTCCCGCGCCTTGGCTATTGCCGGAAGGATTGCACCCGGTGCACCGAAGCGTGTCCTACCGGTGCGCTGCTTCCGGTCAAGATTGCGGATAAGCCGAAAATTAAAATAGGCACAGCCGTTATCGACCGCAGCCGGTGCCGCCCATGGCTTGGACAGCTGCCGTGCCTGATATGCCAGAAAAACTGTCCTTACGAGGCGATTACCGTTAAAACCAACCTGATCGGCGAAACGGAGTGGGATGTTCCGGAAGTTAATAAATTCAAGTGCGTGGGATGCGGCGTATGCGAACACCTGTGCCCGGTACAACAGGAGTCGGCGATACAGGTTTTTTCAATCGGTGAGAAGAGGATCGTGGTTCGGGAAGTGAAGAAAAAATAGAATGCAGCCCTCGGGTAATGAAAAGAGTCCTGCCTGCACCACTGAAAGTGATGCAGGCAGGACTCTCTGTTAGACTCCGGCAATGGTGTTTTTTAACTTCAAATTAGCACGAATACGAATCCGATCGGGAAACGGCAGACATGAAATCGTTTGTCGTTATTCCTCTCCCTTAATCGGTTCTGCCGACGATACGACTTCTCTTCGCAAAGACCAGTTCCCATTGTTCAAGCCGCATTCTATAACGCAGAGACCGCAATAGATACACTTGGATTGATCGATATGTATCAGATTTATACTGTCATAATAGATTGCATTAACAGGGCACCCTCCGAGTTCTAGTTTCACAGAAGAAGCTAACGGGTCGAGAATATAGCAGCCTTTTCCGCATTTTCCGCACCAATTTGCAGTACCCAATATAGTTTTATATTTTTCGGTGTTTTTATATCTCAAAGAAAAGGAGCCATAGGTGCATGTAACATCTTCTGCAGGTATCTTATCCTCGCCGAATGCTCGAACGGCAAAAAAGTAGTATTTTCCCAGAGTCAGGTCTTTAACCGCATTGTAGGGACACGCCTCGTAACACTGCCCGCATCCTACGCATGAATCGGGATTAATGACAGCTTTGCCTTTGTAGATTTGAATGGCGCTTCTGGGGCATACCGGGACGCAGAGGCCGCAGCCGGTGCAGTTGTTTCCGCGTATGTCGGGCTTAACGGTGATGGTTGCCTTTATGACGGCCGTGTCTTTGTTGTCAACTTTTGCAGCCAATGCCGCTTTGTCCCAGCTTTTATTGGTGATTATACTGGTTGAGACCCGGATTTCATAATATGCGGCATCGTCAACACGGTTCCAGGAAACCTCGTATCCGCTATTGTTAAGCCGGTGCGCATAGTGTTCCTTCGTCATACCCGATGGTGCGGATGTCGTGCTGTCTGTAAGCCCGGTTTTTACCTTCACCCACGCGACAGACCGCGGCCTCTCTTCGGGGGAGAAGTTGGTTCCCGTGCAGGAAATAATCAGGAGCATTACTATCGATGCAACAAAGAATAAAATTACGCTGAAAATGAATGTTTTTTTTGTCATACCGGACTCATACCCTTTACTGTAATTTGTCGTAGAAACAGGTGTGTGCCTATCTATAAATATAACACAATAAAAAACAGATAGTTAGAAAAAATACCTTGAAATCAAATCATTATAAAATATATCCTCTACAAATAAGTGTGAGAATTTTTATCTGGCTGGTTTACAAATCCATGTTTGGGATTACAGTTGAATTATGTTGAGAAATCAATAGATTGAGCAGTAATTCACGGGAGAACAGCCATAATTTTTGCGCTTGTTCAATTGCATGAGCGATAAAATAGTTACATTTTTTTAATAAGAAATGGTGAAAATGCTGGGCATAAACGGGTAATAAACGAAAAACCTTTCATTTTCTATGCAAAAAAGTACATAATTTTTAAATTGTTTAACACGAAAATGTACTTTTTTCTTGATTTCTTTGAATAGTATCACCTATTTTGGTTATTTCAGGAAAAATTGGGTATATTTATTCTCATTACCAATTTGTTTCCCCATGAATTCTGAAAAACAGGGTCCATTAAAAAACCTATTCAATCCAATCGGGAAAAGCGTTATGAGCAGTACTGAAAACAAAAAAGAGTTGCTGAAAAAGCTTCCAAAGGTCGATCTGCTCCTGAAGGAGCCAACGATCAAGCCATTGTTAAACCGGTATCCGAAAAAACTGATTGTTCAGGAGATCAGGGCGTTTTTAAAGGATCTTAGGGCGGACATTATCGGTTCCAAAGAGAGTGCGCCGGTGACTGATTATGATACGATACTTTTAAAGCTGGCGGAGCGTGCCGAATACAAGCTTAACAACAGCCTGAAGCGCGCGGTAAACGGCCTGGGGATTATTCTTCATACCGGACTTGGCCGTGCGCCGTATGCGCAGGATGCACAGCGGGCGCTGATGGATGTTGTCGCCCACTACTGCACGATACAGATCGATCCGCAGACCGGCAAACGCGGCGACCGGTACGCTCATGTCGAGAACCTCATCTGCACGCTGAGCGGCGCGGAAGCGGCAATGGTTGTGAACAACAACGCTGCTGCAACGCTCCTGGTCCTTAACTCCCTGGCGCAGGGCAAAGAGGTTATTGTGTCAAGGGGCGAGCTGGTTGAAATCGGGGGATCGTTCCGGATACCCGACGTGATGGAGCGCAGCGGTGCAAAATTAGTGGAGGTCGGCACAACGAACAGAACCCATTTGTTTTTTTATATTGCGGCGATCACCGAGAATACGGGACTGATCCTTCAGGTGCATATGAGCAATTACACCATTGTCGGATTTACCAAAATAGTATCGCTGGAGGAGCTTGCCGAAATCGCTCACACCAGGGGTTTGCCCTTTTTCCACGACCTCGGCAGCGGCGCTTTTGTCGATTTCGAGCGGTGGGGACTCCCGCACGAGCCGACGGTTGCGGAGTCTATCAAGGCAGGAGCGGACGTTGTCTGTTTCAGCGGCGATAAGCTGCTTGGCGGCCCTCAGTGCGGCATTATTATCGGAAAAAAAGAGGTTGTCGATAAAATGAAGAAAAACCAGCTTACCCGCGCGCTTCGCTGCGACAAAATGACCTATGCGGTGCTGGAAGCGACCCTGCGTCTTTTTATGGATGAACGGAAGCTTGCACACGAACATCCGGTGATGCGCATGCTGTCTGAGCCGCTTTCCAGCGTTAAAAAGCGCTGTATGGGCCTTAAAAGGCGCATCAAGACCATTGTCGGCGACAAGGTGAAACTCCGGGTGGTTGAGGATGTGACCGAGGTTGGCAGCGGCTCAATGTCATCCAAAGACCTGCCGTCATGGTCCTTGTCGGTGCGTTCGCCCGACCTGTCGCCCGATACCCTGGCAAAGCAGCTTCGCATGTGCAATCCCCCGATATTCGGCAGGGTTCATGAGGACCGATATCTGATCAATTGCAGAACTATCAGGGAAGACGAGGTCAAGTTCATACTCAAGGGATTTGAGAAGGTTTTCGGGGGAAAAAAGGGGAAGGCCGCTCAATAAGAGATTTTAACATTTAAAATTTTATATATTAACTGTCTCAATATTGTTTTCATGCCCCCATCCCATCCTTCCCCCGATCACGGTGGAAGGGGTTTTAACCAGACTGTCTTCTATCTATGAGAAGATTAAAATTTTTAATGTGCATATAATCCACCAGGTGTGTCGATTTAAAAGAATGGTCTGCGCATCACGCACAACGCATCACGAGCAACGCATAAAACCAAAGGCTGTAAACTATGGCTGAACAATTGGCAAAACATGTAGTGCTGGGCATGGCCGGGCATATTGATCATGGCAAGACTGCGATTGTCAGGGCTTTGACCGGAACCAATACCGACCGGCTCAAAGAGGAGATCGCCCGCGGAATGACCACGGATCTCGGTTTCGCGTTTCTTGGCGAATCCATTACGGTCATCGACGTGCCGGGACACGAGAAATTCGTCAAAACCATGGTTGCCGGTGTAAATACTATCGACATGGCTTTGCTGGTTATTGCGGCTGACGACGGCATCATGCCGCAGACGCGCGAGCATCTTGCGATATTGAATTTCCTCCAGGCGACGAAAGGAGTTATTGCGGTCAATAAAATCGATCTGGTTGAGCCGGAATGGGTTGAGCTTGTTATAGATGATATAAAAAGACTGGTCAAAGGAACCGTTCTTGAGTCTGCGCCGATAATCCCGGTATGCACGCTTACCAATGTGGGCATTGACAAGCTCCGGGAAGAGATAGTGCGTATCGCCAATACGATAAAAGCGCGTCACGATAAAGGAATTTTCCGTCTGCCCGTAGACAGGGTATTTACTATAAAGGGTTTTGGCACCGTTGTCGCGGGCACGGTTCTTTCGGGAAAAATTGCTGCGGGAGACGCGGTAGAACTGCAGCCCCAGGGAACGTTACTAAGGGTCAGGGGAGTGCAGGTGCACGATGAATCGGTTAATCAGGGCGATATCGGTTTTCGTACCGCCATTAACCTCGGCCGGATCGAGAAAACCTCCATCGAGCGGGGAGACGTGCTTGTGGAGCCGGGTTTTTACAAGCCGACCTATATGATCGATGTGCAGTTTTCTCTGCTCAAATCGTGGGACAAGGATCTTGAAAACAGGACCCGCCTGAGGGTCCATATCGGCACAAGCGAGATTATTGCCCGCATCATACTGCTGGATAAGGAAAAATACGCGCCGGGTGACGACGGGTATGCGCAGCTTCATTTTGAAAAGCCGGTGGTAGCCGACATCATGGACCGTTTTGTCGTCCGCTCCTACTCTCCTCCGTATACGATGGGAGGCGGCACCATTCTAGACGTGCACCCGAAACGCCATAAACAGTTCGAAAAAGAGGTTGTTGAGAAACTCGAGAGAATATTCATCGGCGATCCCAACCAGATCATCATGGAACATTTTAATAAAACGAGGTTTGTCCCGAAAACGGATGAGGAGATTGCGAAAGCGCTGGGGATTTCACGGGAGGATCTGTCGTATCGACTCAAGGACCTGGAGGTGGAAAACCGTATACTCAGAGTCGCGAAAAACAGGATTATGAGCAGGGACAATTATGAGTCGCTTGGGAAGAAAATGATAAACTGCCTCGAAACCTTTCACGAGCAGAATCCTCTGCTGCTCTCCCTGTCTGCGGGCAAGCTCAGGCTTCTGGTGAAACAGGAGGTCGATCAATCCATTTTCGACGAGATGCTGGCAAAACTTCAAAAAGAGAATGTGGTGAACGTTGAAGGCGACCAGGTGAGCCTTGCGGGTCGTCAGATCACCCTGAACCCCAAGCTTGAGGAGCACAGAAAGCGGATTGAAAAGCAGTTTATCGACAACCTGTTTGATCCGCCAGGGTTTGAAAACATTATCAGCGATATGGGTGAAAAAGTGCGCAAGGTGCTTACCTTCATGGTTGATTCCGGCGATCTGGTCAGGGTTGAAAAAGACGTCTATTTTCATAAAAACGCCCTTGAAGAGGGAATGAAGAAGATTACCGCACTATTGAGCGGTGCAAAAAAGGAGGCGACAATGGCGGACATGCGAAGCGTTTTCGAGAGCTCTTCACGCAAAAAACTTGTCGCGCTTCTTGAATACTTTGACCGCACGGGTTTTACAAAAAGGGAAGGCGACGCACGGAAGCTCAAAGGGTTATAGCCGCAGCGTCTGTGCGGAACCGGTTTTGAAATATGGCGACAGAGAGATTTCTGTAGCTCTGAAAATGGCGGAAGATATATATTTTATCCAGTTTCAGTCGGTGTAATAAGGATAGAGTCGAAGTAAAGCAGAAACAATGTTGATGATGATACAATCTTTATCAAAACGGAGATGCACGGGCCACTGGTGGGCTCCGCGGACTTCAAATCCGTCGTACCGTACCTGAAGGTGCGGCAGGTGGGTTCGATTCCCACACGTCTCCGCCACTTTTTTCCCCTAAAAACTCTCAAGAAACCCCTTTTTAAGGAAATCAGGTACTCTTTAGTTCTGTATTATAAAAAAAGGGTAGCAAAATACTACCAAATGACCGCAACTACTAAAAGTTGTGGCTTCGTGTGGCATTCTTATCTCATAAAAAACAATTAAAAGAACATTCTCCGGGCACAATACTTTAAGATGTTACTTTTTCAGGAAGGCAAAAAGAGAGGCAATTCTATAGGTTTTCAAAAAAACGTTTTCCCCGGTCTGCCTTTCACCGGTATTTTATAATGTATATCAAGAGTATTGACTTTTTATCCAATATGGAGTAAATTTATAACAGTATGCCATATGAAATAAAAATTAAAAAATCAGCATTGAAGATTTTACGCAATTTACCGAAGGATGTGCAGGAACGCTTTGAAAACCTTGCCCAGGTATTACGGCAATCGGGCGCGACAGGAGCGCATATTTTTAAGAACTATAGCAAACTTGGAGAAAACGAGTACCACTGTCATTTAACATATCACTATGTCGCATGCTGGCGGCATGAAAAGGGAACCATAACAATTGAGGTGTATTATGTCGGTAGCCGTGAAAACGCACCCTATTAGCATACGCTTTAAGCCCCGGACACCCGCACGGGTGATCTCGCTGGTTAAAAAGCGGTATTCCAATTACATTTTAAAAGAAGATGACGAGTATACAGACTGGTTTGAAACCGATTTGCACAAAGAAATTTCCGCACAGATAAACCCGGCTAAAACCCTTCGTTCTTTGCGTGAAATGAGCGGCTGGACACTTGCTGAAACCGGTAAAAAGATCGGCGTTTCCCCCTATAGGGTAAGCGATTACGAGACAGGAAAACGCGCAATCAGCAAAAATATAGCAAAGAAGCTGGCGGAGGCATTCAAGACTTCACCGGCGGTGTTTATTTAAAGGCGAATAAGGATGTATGGGAGAGCTTACCATTGCGAGCGAAGCACTCCTATAAAAAGTGCGGAGCGGCAGTACGGGGGCGGGCGGGGGATAAAACAAAAAACAAAGCCCTTGCTACGATACCGGATAATAAATGCAGAATGGGAGTAGCGTTTAAAGTGCGACTTTTTTGTTCTGTTGGTAATTTCTCACGAAACAGGTTGACTATACCCTGTTTTGTCTTAATCAGCAGGTTACGGTTGTATAGTATATGCAATTTTGGTTTAAGGCAGGTATCGTCAGCTTCTGTTGAATGTATGATGCCATATGAAAACAAATAAAATTAAAAAACTTGAAAAACAGGGCTGGAAAGTCGGATCCGCCGCTGATTTTCTCAACCTTTTCCGCGAGGAAGCCACATACATAGAGATGAAACTCGCTCTTGCCAGACAACTTCAGAAAAAACGTAGAAGCAAACACCTGACACAGCAGGCACTGGCAACCCATATTCATTCTTATTTTATAATCTTATCAATATAATCCTGCGTCTTTGTCTCTTCCGGCATGATAAAACTCTCTTTTTCAATCAGCGGCTCAAAAACCGTATTCAGGGCAAACGCCTTTACCTCTTTTGATGCATGGCAATAGCCTACTACAAACCACCGGTTCGCGTTGGAGATAAGGACATAGGGGTCAAGATAACGGCGCGGCTGGGAACTGTTGCTTATTGGGCGGTACTCCATGGAGATTCTTTTGGTAAGCATGATTGCGTCGAGGATAGTGGAGAACTGCTCATGAACATCATTCGATTCAACGAACGGGTTGAAAAATATCACGCTTTTACACAAGTCGCGTATCCGCTGCATCAATTCTTTATCGTGCCTGATGGGTTCGATAATTTTATTGAATGCGGGGTGCACCTCTTTATCAAACGATGTGCCGGTGAAAACGCGCAGGGCGCGCTCCGCTATAAGCAGTATGGCAAGCTCACGTTCATTGAGTCCTGATAAAGGGTTATGCACGGACATGTCGATATATTCATAACATTTTCTTTTACGGTTATAGTGCATCGTTGTGTTAAGGTTTGTTTTTAGCTCGTCGATGTACCGCTCGATGGTGCGGCGTGAAACGCCGAAATGCTCCGCAGCCTGCTGCGCGGAACGGAGACCGCCCCTTTTAATCATGGTATCAAGCTCATAAACCCTGCGAAGCGCATTGTATCCCATTAATCAACCCCCGGAAGTGTGGTATGTTTATACGTCATATTTTGTCGGAATAAAATGATGCTATAATATACTATATACCGGAGGATTATACGTATAAGTTTATGATAAATAATGAGCTATAACTGTTCACGCCCCCTAAATCCCCCGAAGGGGGACTTTTAATGACTGGATTTTATTGTAGCTATAAAACTTTTAACATGTATTGATTGATTAGCTCATTTGTGAAATATTGTTGAAAAACCTTTAAAACAGGCGTATATATATAGCTTATGTCAAATAAAAAAGTCATCAGATAAATTAATAACATAAATATTGGCACTTTACAAGTCCCCCTTCGGGGGATTTAGGGGGCGTGAACTGATACCAATATCCAAAGTTCAATTTTCAATGAATAAAATCATGAATCAGTAACCTGTATCTGACTACAAGATGCCGGCAACGGGAGCTTTTTGTATATTTACAGAAAATGCCGGGATTATGTATCTGACTGATATATATTGAAAGATGTTTTTCTGTTTCGGTGAGTTGACAATTATCTCTATTTCATGTATTTTGCTTTCCCCGAAGCAGGGAAGATAGTATGCATTATTACCTATTGAAGGGATGACTGTATGCAGGATCTGATATTTATTGCAACCTGGAAAGAGGCTGTGATGATCGTTGTCAGCCTTGCGCTTATTTTTATATCAGTCAAGAAGAATTACGAGCCGCTGCTGTTATTGCCGATCGGCCTCGGCATTATGATGGTCAATCTGCCGTTTTCCCCGCTGAAAGAGGCGGATTCGATTCTCGCTCTTCTGTTCGAGCATGGTATCAAAAACGACGTGTTTCCCCTGCTTATTTTCATCTCGGTCGGCGCCATGATTGATTTCAAACCCATTATTCAGCGGCCCTGGCTTGTCGTATTCGGCATTGCCGGTCAGTTCGGCATATTCGCCACGATGGTCATTGCCATTCTGCTCGGTTTCAGCGTGAGTCAGTCTGCATCCATAGGCATTATCGGCAGCGCGGACGGCCCGACCTCGATTTTCGTATCGTCAAAGCTTGCGCCGGAGCTGCTGGGTATCATAACCCTTGCCGCATACTCGTATATGGCGCTGGTGCCGGTGATTCAGCCGCCAATCATGAAACTGCTGACTTCGAAGAAAGAGCGGAGAGTCAAGATGCCGACAGCCGCCGCTGTAGTGGGCCCTGCGATGGTGAAGCTTTTTCCGTATATGATACTGCTGGTTGTCAGTTTTTTCAGCCCGATGAGCGTGCCGTTGATCGGCTTCCTCATGTTCGGCAATATTCTTCTGACCTCGACGGTTACCGATATGCTCGCCCGCGCTGCAAAGGAGTATCTTGCGGGTATCGTTACGCTGTTTCTGGGGCTTGCGGTCGGATCTACCATGCGGGCTGAAATATTTCTGCGAAAAGACACGCTTTTAATATTCGGGCTCGGCCTGGGTGCATTTGCTATTTCCACCGCTTTTGGCGTTATGATAGGCAAGATGCTGTATTTATTCAAAGTTAAGGTGAACCCGCTTCTTGGGGCCGCTGGACTCTCGTCCTTTCCCATGTCTGCACGGCTGGTTCATCAGATCGGCCAGGAAGCTGATTATACCAATTTCCTGCTTATGCATGCAGCAGCGGCAAACGTATCGGGACAGATCGCGTCGGTGGTTGCCGGCGGCGTCCTGCTTGACCTTGCCCTCAAGTACTTGGCAGCACCGCCTGCGGGAGTCTCAAACCTTCAGGTTGGCCTGCAGATGCTCTATGTGGGAATGACCAGGGTTTTTATTATCCTGTGCATTATTGCCGCGGTAATTTATCTCATGAGAGCGGTTTTCAAAAAGAAATGAGTGATTTCGACGGCATATAACAGAAAGTAGCGATTATGAGCAGCACGACGATAAAAACCTTGTTCGGACCGATGCGGGTGCCGTTTCTTATTCTGACCCCCGCGTGTGTCATCCTCGGATATGCAGCCGCTGTATGGACAACCGGCGATGTCCGCACTCTCTATTTTATCCTTGCGCTTATCGGCGCCGTATCCGCCCACATCAGCGTTAATGCGTTTAACGAATATTTTGATTTTAAAAGCAGGGTTGACGAAAAAACAGAGCGCACCCCTTTCAGCGGCGGCAGCGGAACTTTGCAGGAGCAGCCGGGCGCTGCGCGGACTGCTCTGATAACCTCATGGACGAGTTTCACGATAACCGCACTCATCGGGGTCTATTTTGTGATCGTCCGCGGATGGGGACTGTTACCTTTGGGAATTGCCGGTTTAATCGTTATATATACCTATACCACGTATCTGGTGTATCAGCCCCTCCTGTGCCTGCTCGCGCCCGGCCTGGGATTCGGCCCGCTCATGGTTATGGGAACCAGCTATGTGTGCGCCGGTTCATATTCATATACCGCGTTTGTGGCGTCGCTGATTCCTTTTTTCCTGGTAAGCAATCTGCTCCTGCTGAACCAGTTTCCGGACACTGATGCGGACAGAAGCGTCGGCAGACGGCATTTTCCCATACTGATCGGCAAGCGGAAGAGCGGATATATTTACGGACTGTTTCACCTGTTTACCTATATATCAATCGGTATCGGCGTCTACTTCCGCCTGCTTCCGCCACTCAGTCTTATCGGGCTGGTCACGATTCTCCTTGCAATACCCTCGTTTGCCGGAGCGCTCAAGTTCGCCAATGACACCAAACGGCTTATACCGTCGATGGGAATGAATGTTGTTATAAACATACTCACGCCTGTATTGGTTTCAATCGGGTTATTTATCAGGTAAAGAGTGCAGGAACAGAGCGCGTGGTTTGAAAATTCCTTTCCAAACGCCTCTGCGTAACCATACCACGAGGGATTATTTTTTAATCAGCAGATCATTTTTTTAACCAGGTTATTTATTACAATCAAATAGACGTTTCATATTTTATTTAAAACTACTATATTCAGTAATACTACTTGTTGAGATATTTAATATTTGCTATAAACCTTAAAGGGGGCTTTTATGCCTGAACTATTGACCGATTTCCCAAAACTGCACTGTCCATTCATACGCCAGACATTTCCGGTCAACAAGGAGGAATTTAAAAAGCACGGCAGCAAATACGGCCTGCGTGACCCCGAAGTATATCTTGCGATAGACCGCGTTAATCCGGGGTATGAGTGGGTATTTGACGATCCGGATACCTTTGCCGTTGAAAAGCTCAACGGGACCAACATCAAGCTCAAGACTGAAAATGGCAGGCTGGTCGCGCTGCAGAACCGAAAAAACGTCATTGATCCGCTCCAGATTATTCACGGAAAAACGTTTCTTGTCGAGGGCATTTTCCGCTCGATCGGCAAGGGATACGTGAAACCCGACGGCGAACAGGCAGGGGAGTGCATCGGCCCGAAACTCCAGGGCAATCCATACAAGCTCGATTTTCACGAGTGGTATCCGTTCGAAAAAGCCATGAACGACCTGCGGTACAAATCGTTTCACGAGCACGAACGCACGTTTGACAACTGGAGTTCCTGGTTTAAGGATTGGCTGCATTCGCGGTATTATCAGAAGGTCGCATCCAAAAAAGGAATCGACGACAAGGTATTCGCCGAAGGGGTCGTTTTTTATAATCCGCGGCGGAAAAGCGAGAGCCAGACCTGGATGGCGAAACTGCGGCGCGATATGTTCGACTGGTTTTATCCGGATATCGCGATTTACGGGTATGACAAGAACGGCAGGCCGGAAGCGGAGGATCAGGAGAAGTTTGATTGATCATTCTGCTGTTATTCGGTGCTTTTCAGGGCAGAAATGCCAATTTTGAACAAGTACGCATCGTATATATAATAACTACATAAAAAAATCACATGATTGTTTTTACTGTTAAACCGGGATTGGAAACTACTGCAATTCGCGAAGCTGTGGAAAACGGTTTCTATGCAAAACAATGCGGATCAGGTCTTATTTGCACCCAGAACAACGGCTTTGATACCACGGATAATCTCTGTTTTCCTTCGTGGCAATTGATGAATCCTGAAGAGCTGTCGCTGAAAAATATAAAACCTGTGGTATGCGTGGATGAGTGGTTTCGAAATGTCATACGTAATGAGTCTATTATCGCACCCTGGCTCCTGATCTGGTTAGTATCTTCTGATAATGGCTATATTCCTGATTTGAGAAAAGCGCACCTTCTGTGTGATGTCATGAAAAAGAGAATTTCACGGATTGTTAAGCTGGCATCCCTGGATATCCCGGAGGCCGGCACGCTCCTGAACGGATTGTTTGTCGCAGAGAATCAGGCCGGTTCGTTATGGATTTCGCGGCATGCCCTGTTTTACGGCCAGCGGCGCATGAAGGACGATCCTGCTGCGCCCTCTCGCTCGTATCTGAAGATCGAAGAGGCTTTTTCGGTATGTAACCGTTACCCGCAGCAGGGCGAAAAAGTCGTTGATCTTGGCGCTGCGCCGGGCGGGTGGAGCTGGAGCGCGGCAAAACGGGGCGCATACGTTCTGGCAATCGATAACGGCCCGCTTAAAAAAGGGGCCGCAGCAGATCCCCGCATTAAACATATACGGGCGGACGCCTTTACATGGAGACCTGATGTGCCGGTAGATTGGCTGCTGTGCGATATGGTGGACGACCCTTCGCGCGTTCTGGGCCTTGTGCGTCAATGGTTTGAGAACCGATGGTGCAGGTTCGGTATCATTAATTTTAAATACGGCCATGCGGATCCGCTTTTTGTACTTAAAAACGCGCGCGGTCCGAAAGGGTTGGCTCCTTTTGCAAAAAGGATGCTGTGCCGCCATCTGTATCACGACCGCGAGGAGATAACCCTGATGGCAGAGGCTAAATAAACCGGTCAGCTTTAGTTCAAAGGATATGAAAATGAGTCGATTATCGGATAGGGTGAGTGATTACTGTTCTTCGGAACAGTTTATTTTTCTGGAATCTTCGTTGAAAGAGCATGCCGAGTCTCTATTGAGCTTCTGGTGCAATGCTGTGGGCGAGGATATGTCGATTACCGCGGTGCAGAAAGCCGTGTCCGGAGCAGCCCGCCTCGATATTCCGGTTGCTGTAAAGAAATCCCTGCCTCAGCTTCTGAAGCAGTTTCTTTCGTATACGATAACAACCGGGATGCACTCCGGCGCGCAAAAAGCGTTGGAATATGTCGCCAGTCTTGAGAAAAAGTATGCTGAAAGCTTCCGGGATAACGGCACGGTGCGCGGGGAGACGTTTGTAAAAAAATATACTGATGTCAATAGGAACGATCCGTGTCCCTGCGGCAGCGGGAAGAAGTTTAAGAAGTGCTGTATGTCGTTGATATCATAAGGGAGTAGAGCAATTCATTTAGCGATTTGCAAGGAAGCAAATTGAGCTATCAAATCGAAATCCTTATCATTATGAAGCAGTGTTGCTTCATGTTCCAGGCATACCGATGCAATTATACAATCAATAGGACTACGAACCGTTTTGCCGCTTTTACGGATTGTGCGGTATATAGAAGACGCGTGTATAAACATGTTTTTTGTGATGGGCAGGTAAATCAAGCCTGAAACAATCGCTTTAACCGTGTCATACTCTTTATCATTTCGAATACCTTGTAAAATCTCGGTTATGACAGGTCCGCATGTACAAAGATCCTCCGAATTCTCAATAGCTGAATGCAAAAATTCCGTACAGCTCGTTTTTTTTCCGGTAAAATAATCAATCCATATCGATGTATCGACAAGAATCACTATATACCTCTCATGGATCGCATCTGTGATAAATTGCCATCCCACTCAATAGTGCCGAAAAGATCAAGTATGCGTCTCTGATTCGAGTGCCTGATCAACTCTTTTAATGCAAAATCAACAACAGCCTTAGTCGTCTTCAAACCAGTCGCTTTTTTACCTTTTTCAAGCAGTTTTTCATCAAGAACGATATTCGTCCGTTTCATATCTATACTCCTTTTATACACAAAATATACTCATATTATGTGTATAATTCAAGAAAAATAATATTTTTTTTGAAGGTATTAAAATGGGCTTTTGGGGGAATTCACTATTAAGTGCGCTAATAGCTACTGTATTGCTTATAATTATTGAGAATCAGTCGCTTCCCGAATTCACCGTCAACTCCTCCAGAAAACCAACAAGTTCTTCCAGCGACTTGATCATCGATTCAATCTCATGGTCGAGTTTTTTGTCGATAAAGTAGTAAAAATCGAGGATACGCAGGACCCAGGCGCGCTCTTCCTCTTTGAAAAACCGTTCGCAGAAGGTGCGATAACCAATAGGGGTAGCGTGGTCGTCCGAGGCGGCAAAATTATACATGGCGTCCTGGATCGTCGTCCAGATGCCGTATTCGCCGCCGAAGCAGCGGCGGATGGAGTCGAGAACGTTGAGCAGTTTTTTGCCGTTGTGGGACGAGATTGTCGCGAAGGGAAAATGATAGCGGATTTTCCCGATATAAAAGAAGAAGACCATTGTATGATAGATCGTTGAAATCGCCATGTGCCCTTCTCCGTTGCACCAGCAGGCAAAATCCATGTAATTGTTAAAGCGCCGATCCTTGACGTCGTGAAAGCATTTTACGGTAAATCCCCGCTTCTCGCTGCTTTTAAGCATCGCCTGAATCAGGCACATTTTCTCTTTAAAATCTTTTGCCAGAACAAGCAGCGGATCAAGAAAGGTAAGGCGTATGACGGAGCGCTCGTGCTCTTTGTCGCGTTCGTCTTTGTCGGCCTGTTTCTGTTTTTCAGCCTTTGTCTCCTGCTAGGTTTTCACGATCTGGAGCACGACACCGGATAAAAGACCAATGGCACCGGTCAAAACCGGCAGAACAATTTTCATCACTACAGAAACATCGGCGGAAGCCATGAGCAACTCCTTTTATAACTGCCTGAATTATAGAAAGATAAATGTATGACGGATATCAAAATACTTTTTTTTATGACCCGGAGTGTAGCAGGATTTTTAGTTATTGCAGCAGGGTTATTTTCTTTGTTTCGACATATCCGTTTGTCCGGAATACTTTACACGCTTAAAACCCAGCAAAATTTTCCCTTTTTCATAGGCAAATAAGTTCCTGAATATCGGCGTTTAGGGGTGTAACTTTAATATTTTTTTAAAAACAGAGCACATTTTTTTGTGTTTATTGAAGAATCTTTCTTTAAAATCAAAGAGTTATGTGTTACGTGCGGCGCCCGGCAGTCGAAACAACTCATTGTGGCACACATGTTGCATACTTTTTTATAGGAAAACCATGTTCGTATTTAAAACCGGGAGCTACAAAGGTGATTAAAAACATTATATACAGTCCTGCCACCGCAGCGGTGCTCAAGAGCCTTGATGCCGGAATGTTGCGGGCGCGGGTTATTGCGAATAATGTCGCCAATGTCACGACCCCGGGATATAAAAGAGTGGAGGTAAGTTTTGAAAAGGAGCTTCGCAACGCTCTGGACAAAACGAGGCTTCGGGGGATGAAAACAGACACGAAGCATCTGGATATAGGCAGGCCGGATATTCTAAAGGTAAAACCGCGGGCATATAAACCAAATGATCCGACGCTTCCCAGCGGTGTAAACAATGTCGATATCGATAAGGAGATGGCTGCGCTGGCTGAAAATCAACTCAACTATTCCATGCAGTTGAAATTTCTGGCAGGCAGGTATAACAAGCTGAATTCGGCGGTGCAGGGGAGAAGTTTGAGGTAAAGAGAAGGAAGTTATCAGTTAACGGTTAACAGTTAACGGCAATACAAAAAAGACAACTAAAAAAAGAGATTGTAAAAAATCAAGTTTCACTGTGCAAGCATATAAATATAAAATCTAAAATATAAAATTTAAAATCAAGGTACTCCCTATGTCATTATCAGGGCTCTTCTCAAATCTGGATATCAGCGCTTCGGGCTTGAGCGCGCAGCGTTTACGGCAGAACGCCATATCAGCCAATCTGGCGAATGCGGAGACGACTCGCACCGAGGATGGCGGGCCATATCGCAGGCAGTTTGTCGTATTTGAGGCGGACAGCGACAAGAATGACACGCGGCTGCTCAATGAGGAGCCCGCATTGCATGGCAGGGCTACCGATACAGATCATCTGCCGATTCCGGCGTCGAACTATCCGCGTGACAAGCGGTTTTTCGGCAACGGTGTGCGGGTTTCGGAGATACGGGAGGATTCCCGCCCGCCTAAGATGGTGCATAATCCGTCGCACCCGGATGCGGACGCGAATGGATACGTTGCCATGCCGAATATCAATGTTGTCGAGGAGATGACCGATATGATCGCGGCAACGCGCGCGTACGAGGCGAACGCCACGGCGTTTAACGCGACAAAGACAATGATTTCGCAGGTGATACAGCTTATCTAAACAAGGAATAACCTATGACGATCAGTCGGGTTGGCGGTTCACAGGATTGGGCGAAATTTCTTGCGCTTGCAAGCGCGGCAAAGGTTCGGAACGCCGGGTTTGACCTGCCGATTGCGCCTAACAATACGGTATCAAAGAAGAATCCGCGATCCGGGGTTGTTAGAATGACGAATGAAACGGCAACCGAAATGTTATATAAAAGTTCTTTCGAGAAAAAACAGAAACCAGTGTTGGGCGTGCGTTTCGACGCATACGCGTAATAAAGGTAACTTTAGTATTGAAAAAGGGTTGTTAAACCGATATTCTATAATAGAGATGACATTTACGTACTCACGGCTCTAAAAGGAACTCCCTATGAGTAACATTCAATCAATAGGTCCGGTAAAAGGCCAGCACATACCGAGTGAGGGTGTAAAGGCCAAACCTGCGGGCAAGCAGTTTCCAGGCTTCAAGGAGACGCTGAATAAATATATGTCCGAGGTGAACGAGATGCAGAACAAAGCGGACGAATCAATCCAGAAAATGGCTGCCGGAGAGATAACCGATGTGCATCAGGTGATGAATTCGGTTCAGGAAGCGAACCTTGCCTTTAACATGATGATGGAGATACGCAACAAGGTTATGGATGCGTATCAGGAGGTCATGAGACTGAGGTTATAAACCGTTGTTGCCCGGTACGTCCGGAGCCTGCCGATACAATTCCCCTGATCAGGGATGAATAATAACACAAAGGAGAGTGATCCATGGCTGATTTCTTCAAGCAACTCATTACCCAGTTATCTGCGGTGTGGAACAAACTGTCGCTTCAGCAGAAAATAATCACGGTGTCGCTCGTGGGGCTTACTTTTCTGGGGCTGGTTTTTCTGATGTTCTGGTCGCGGGGCACGGTAACCGAGGGAGAATTCAAGAGGCTGTATTCGGATCTTGAGCTGGAGGAAGCCTCCCAGATCACCGGAAAACTGGATCAGGACGGGTATACATACAAACTGGAAAACGACGGAAGAACAGTCCTGGTCAGGGGAGCGCAGTTGTATGAGGTCCGTATGGCGCTTGCCCGCGAAGGGCTGCCCGCATCGCACGGCATCGGATACGAGCTGTTCGACAAGACCAATATCGGGGTGACCGATTTTGTGCAGAAAATCAACGCGCGCCGCGCCCTGGAAGGTGAGCTGCAGCGCACGATCGAGGGGCTTGACGAGGTTAAATCCGCGCGCATCCATATCGTGATTCCGGAGCCGACGATATTTCTGGACAACCAGAAGGACCCCAAGGCGTCAGTGGTAATCAAGACAATACCGGGTAAGACTATTTCCAAGGAGCAGGTGCGCGGGATAACCCACCTGGTTTCTTCGAGCGTGGATGGCCTGAAGGCGCAGAATATATCCATTGTCGATTTCGAGGGAAAGCTGCTTTCGAATCCCTATGGCGACGACGAAACCGCGCTGGCGAGCTCGCGCAACATAGAGCTGCAGTATAATGTCGAGCGCGCGCTGGAGAAAAAGGTGGATGCCCTGCTGACCGGCATTCTGGGCCCGGGCAAGACAGCCGTGCAGGTTGCGGTCGACATTGATTTCGACCAGGCCGAAAAGACCATGGAGAAATATGATCCGGAAAGCCGCGTGGTCCGGTCCGAAGAGCGGAGCGACGAGAACGTGAAAAACGCCCCGGACGGCGATCAGCAGCAGGAGCGGTCGCTGACCAATTATGAAATTGATAAGACCGTCGAGCACATTATAAAAGAGGTCGGCAACCTCAAACGCCTGACCCTTTCGGTGGCGGTTGACGGCAGGTATAAGAAGAACGACAAGGGCGAAGCGGCGTACGAGCCGCGCAACCAGGAAGAGCTGGCCAATATCGAGGATATCGTCAAAAACGCGGTCGGCTACGACCTGGCGCGCGGCGACCAGATCGTTGTGGCTGCAATGCAGTTTGACAACGACTTTTTGCGCAAGGAACAGGACTCCATGGAACAGCAGGAAACCTGGACCTTCTGGATGATGATCGCCAAATACGCGCTGGTGTTTATCATTGCGATCATGGTGATACTCCTGATCAGGTACCTGGCGAAAACCCTCGCCGACGCCATGAACCCGCCGGTGCCGCAGGTCGAAATCGGCGCTGTGGAAGAGGATATCCCGGTTGAAATTCCTGACGACGTCAAGAGAAGCAACGAGCTTCTGGAGCGCGTCGAGATGATAACCCAGCAGGAGCCGGTGAACATCACCGCGATCATCAGGGAATGGCTCATGGAGCCGATGAAAGGAAAGAAAAAAGGCAAGGTTGAAAAATAGGCAGGATGAACGTATAATTAAACCAAAACAGCGCAATCGTTTGGCATGCAATGCCATAACTCTACAAACAGAAACCAGTAAGGATACAGAGAAGAATATATGCCGGGTGGATTTTATAAAGATAAATACGGCGAGCAGGAAAAGAGTCCGGCCCACAAGGTTTCCCTTGAGGGTGTGCCGGGGCCGAGAAAAGCCGCTATCGTGATGGTCGCGCTGGGTACGAAGGCGTCGTCGGAGATATTCAAGAATCTTGACGAGAGAGAAGTGGAGATGCTGACGACGGAGATCGCCCGGCTTGATAATATATCCGCCGAAATGCGCGAAGCGGTGCTCGAGGAGTTTCACAACCTGGCCATGGCGCACCAGTTCATTTCGCAGGGCGGCGTCGATTACGCGCGGGAGATACTTGAGAAGGCAGTCGGGCCCCGCAAGGCGAAGGAAATCCTGGAAAAGGTGCAGCAGAGTATCCGGACAACGGGGTTCAACCTGCTGGAGAACGTCGATCCCAAACAGTTAGTCAATTTTATACAGAAGGAGCATCCCCAGACCATCGCGCTTCTGATGGCGCACATGGAGCCGCAGAACGCCGCGCCCATCATTTCAGCCCTGCCGCAGGAGCTGCAGGTTGACGTGGCCACCCGCATTGCCACCATGGAGAGTATATCGCCGGAGACCCTCAACCAGGTGGAAGAGGTGCTTGTCGACCAGATCAAAGCCCTGTTCGGCGGCGACGTGTCTGAAATCGGCGGCGTGAAAGCGGTGGCGGAGATACTCAACAGCGTTGACCGCGGTGCGGAGAAGAATATTCTGGGCAACCTTGAGCGCGAAAATCCGGAACTTGCCACAGAAATCAAGAATCTCATGTTCGTGTTCGAAGATGTGCTTCTGCTTGATGACCGTTCGATGCAGCGCGTTATGAAAGAGGTTGACACCAAAGAGCTTGCCATGGCGCTCAAGGGCGCTTCGGAAGAGCTGCAGGAGAAGTTCTTCAAAAACATGTCGTCGCGCGCGTCGGAGATGATCAGGGAGGATATGGAGTTTATGGGTCCCATCAGGCTGAAAGACGTCGAAGAGGTGCAGCAGCGCGTCGTGGACGTTATCAGACGCCTCGAGGAGGACGGAGAGATTATCATCAGCGGACGCGGCGGCGACGAGGATATCGTTGTGTAATCCCCGGCCGTTCTGCAGACTGGCGCTTTCAGGAGATATAACCGCATGAATGAAGGATCGACAACACCAAAAAACGTGCCGGAGCTTATTGACCTGCTTCTGAAAACGAAGGACCCGGCGGTTGTCGGCCTGCGCCGCATTCTCAAGAAAAAATCGGATGAGGGGCATGATTTCCCGCTTAAAGAGCTTCCACTCGAACAATTCGACCGGGGCGCCGGTTCTTCCCGCGCCATTTTCACCGATGCAGAAAAAAGGGTTCTTGAGCTGGAAAAGAGCGTGCTTGAGCTCAGGGAGAAGATAGCCCAGCAGAAAAAGTCGGCCGAAAAGGCGATTCAGAACGCTTTTGACAAGGGAGTGGCCGAAGGCACGGCAAAGGGAGAAAAAAAAGCGCGCGCAGTTGCGGAAGCGCAATTTTCTCAACAGATACAGGCTATCGAAGAGAAGCTGTGCACTGTTTTTAAAAATATCGAAGAGTCGCGTCGCACGCTTCTGACCGGGGCGTCGGGGAAACTGCTGGAGCTGTCGACGCTTATTGCCCGGAAAGTCATCAATACCGAACTGAGCCTGAATACCGACATCATCCTGTCGGTCATCAAGAAGGCGCTGGCGTTTATCGCGGACCGGCAGGAGTTTGTGGTTCGGGTATCGCCCGGCGACCTGGAAACCGTGACCCGGAAAAAGGATTTCTGGGCGTCT
>Ga0105099_10000198_pt1 | contig 40050 bp, 40 predicted proteins | sample PPLLak3cmMay2015_2_FD_79138 | JGI IMG/M metagenome (GOLD analysis project Ga0105099, IMG submission 79138) | Freshwater sediment microbial communities from Prairie Pothole Lake near Jamestown, North Dakota, USA - PPLs Lake P8 Core (1) Depth... | ecosystem: Environmental > Aquatic > Freshwater >... | reverse complement strand
TTATGAGCTTGCTGTATACGGCATGCTTCCAGCAAATAAATTACGTCCTTTAATGATGAAGCGTTTAACAATAAAAGATTAATATATGGAAAAAGATAAAAAACCTACAACAAAAGAGAAAAAATATTTTAGAGCCATCGGTCGTCGCAAGACTGCTACTGCTGTCGTTCGTCTTATAAAAGCAACAAAAAATTCATACACTATAAATGGAAAAGATTTTACAGAATATTTCCCAACAGCAGAACTTAAAAAGATAATTACAGGAGCATTTGAAACAGCAACACCAAGTGAGAAGTTTGAAGTTATTGTGACTACAAAAGGAGGTGGGATACATGCACAAGCAGAAGCTGTGCGTCATGGGATATCAAGATCTCTTGTATTGCATGATTCTGAATTACGTTCTGTTCTTAAGAAAGCTAAAATGCTTAAACGTGATCCAAGACAAGTTGAAAGAAAGAAATTCGGGCTCAAGAAAGCAAGAAAGTCTCCACAGTGGAGTAAAAGATAAAACCTCAAAAATCCCCTTATATAAGGGGATTTTTGCTATTGCTTTTTTGTGTATATAGTTGTATAATTTAATAGAACTAAAAAATAAAAAAATGGAATGCATGCATTGTGGTTTTAAAGGTAAGATTAATGCTCGTGTTTGCCCTAAATGTTTAGGAACAAACGAAGAAACTTCTTTTGTGCTAACAGAAAAAGAAATAAAAGAAAATGATGATGTCTAATAATTGGGGAGGTATTAAAATTACAAAATTTAAGGATATACGCAAGGTGTATCCTTTTTTTATTTAAATTTTGCAAAAAATTTGATTTTTTGTATACTAGAGACTATGAATGATGAAGAAATAAAAAAAGAAGATAATTTTGAAGATATAGAGTTTATAGAAAGCACAGAAGATGGAGAAGCCCTTCCTGATAAAGATACTCTAAAGAAATTACGCGAAGAACTCAAAGTTTGTCGTAAAGAAAAAGAAGAGTATTTGACTGGCTGGCAAAGAGCAAAGGCCGATTACATAAATCTTCAAAAAGACTTAGAGCAAACAAGAGTTAATGTTTCTGTTTTAACCAAAGAAAAAATGGTAGAAAAATTACTACCAGCTTTTGATAGTTTTGAAATGGCATTTGCAAATAAGGAGCATTGGGAAAAGCTTGATAAAGAATGGCAAGATGGAATGGTTTCTATTCATAAACAACTTTTATCTGGTTTATCTAATTCTGGAATTGAACAAATAAATGAAACAGAAGTTACTTTCAATCCAAGTATTCATCAGTCTATAAGCATATCAACAACAGATGATGAAACCAAGGATCACACCATAGAAAAAGTTCTACAAATTGGATACAAAATAGGTGACCGAGTCATCCGCCCCGCTAAAGTAACTATTTACGAATATAAGAAATAAATTCTTTTTCTGTTTCTTTATCTATTTTTTCTGTCACTATTATCATCATTTCTGATGAGAGATTTAAATCATTTTTAATATTTATAAAAAGATTCTCGTATGGGTACATAGATATCCATACGGAATTTTTGATACAAATAAACCCAGCTTTCTTGAGAAGGTAACGAAGAGCTTCGCGTTCATTTTTTCTTTCTTCTGGAAGATCTAAAATTATAATTCTCCAGAAACCATCCCAAGAGGTGGAAACTAAAGTAGACTCGCATTCAAGAGCTATGTTATTTAGTTTTTGTTTACCTTCTTTTGTTAGACGTAAATATTGATTGTGTTCAGAATTAAATGCTTCTACAAGTCCATCTGAGAGTAGGTTTTTGATAGAGCGGGCGATTGCATAGCTAGTTTTACTATCCATAGCATCTTCACCCAAAATAGCTTCTACTACGTCTTTTTTGATAGATTCAATAGGAATAACCCTTTTATTTGAAAGAGTTTTAAGAATTGCCTTTTGAATTCCTGGCTTTTTTAACATATTGACTATTATAATAGCTTTTTATATATTATACAAGTATTTAGCGACCACTAAATACTTGTCAAAATAAAATGGTGGGTGTATAATTGCAAAAGTTGTAGATTTTTGAAATCATAAAATAGCTCTTCTCGAAATGCACGGATATTTTTCTGCTGAAAAATTCCTCGTGCTCGGCTCGACAGCCTCCCAAGGCATTTCTCAAAGACTATTTTATTTATTCAAAAATCTTATAACAAGGTTTTAATTTTATTATTAATTATTATTAATTTAAAAATATAAAATATATGGCAAAAATAATAGGTATAGATTTGGGTACAACAAATAGTGCGGTTGCAATCATTGAAGGAGGGCAACCAAAAATAATAGAGAATATTGAAGGGGCAAGAACTACTCCTTCTGTTGTTTCTGTTGCGAAGAATGGTGATCGAATGGTTGGTTTACTTGCAAAGCGTCAAGCTGTTACAAATCCTGAGAATACTATTTATGGTATTAAAAGATTCATTGGTCATTTATTTGATGATCCTGAAATTCAGAAAGATGATAAAACTACTCCTTATAAAATTCAAAAAGGAACAACCGGTGGAGTGGAAGTAAAACTTGGAGACCAATGGCTTCGCCCTGAAGAAATCTCGGCAAAAATTCTAGCTAAAATAAAAGCAGATGTAGAAGCAAAACTCGGAGATAAAGTTACAGAAGCTGTCATTACAGTTCCTGCATATTTTAATGATGCTCAAAGAAAAGCAACAAAAGATGCTGGAGTAATTGCCGGTCTTGATGTAAAAAGAATTATCAATGAGCCGACAGCTGCTGCTCTTGCTTACGGATTTAATACAAAGAAGAATGAAAAGATAGCAGTTTACGACTTTGGTGGTGGTACATTTGATGTGTCTGTTCTTGAAGTTGGAGATGATGTTATAGAAGTAAAATCCACAGATGGCGATTCACACATGGGAGGTGAAGATATTGATCAGAAAGTTGTGAAGTGGATTGCCGATGAATTTAAAAAAGAATCTGGTATAGATGTCACAAAAGATATGCTTGCTCTTCAGCGTCTAAAAGAGGCTGCAGAAAAGACAAAACACGAACTTTCTACAACAATGGAATCAGAAATAAATATTCCGTTCATAACTTCCGACGCTTCTGGTCCTAAACATTTACTTTTGAAAATGACTCGTGCAACACTTGAATCACTTGCAGAAGAATATATTACTCGTTCAATTGAAATCACAAAGCGAGCTATTGAAGCTTCACCTTTTAAGATGAATGAAATTAATGAAATAATCTTAGTTGGAGGACAAACAAGAATGCCAAAGATTGTGGAAGAAGTAAAGAAATTATTTGGTAAAGAACCAAATCGTTCAATCAACCCCGATGAAGTTGTAGCTCTTGGTGCTGCTGTTCAAGCTGGAGTTCTGCAAGGAGATGTGCGTGATGTTCTTCTTCTTGATGTTATTCCACTTTCACTTGGTATAGAAACTCTTGGTGGAGTAGCTACAAAACTTGTAGAAAGAAATACTACAATTCCAAGTTCAAAATCTCAAACATTTTCAACTGCTGCTGACAATCAAACTTCTGTGGAGATTCACATAACTCAAGGAGAACGACCAATGGCAAGTGACAACAAATCTCTTGGACGATTTATCTTAGATGGTATTCCACCAGCACCACGAGGTATGCCACAAGTTGAAGTTACTTTTGATGTGGATGCAAATGGAATTTTAAATGTGAAAGCAAAAGATAAAGCAAGTGGAAAAGAACAGTCTATCCGTATTGAAGCAAGTTCAGGTCTTACAGATGCAGATATAAAGAAAATGAAAGATGAAGCAGAAGCACATGCTGAAGAAGATGCAAAAAAGAAAGAACTCGCTGATGAGAAAAATACAGCAGAAATGATGATTTTCACAGCTGAAAAATCACTTAAAGAATATGGAGATAAAGTAGATGCATCACTTAAAACTGCTGTTGAAGAAAAAATTGCAGGAGTTAGAACAGCAAAAGATGGATCTGATATTGGAGCAATAAAAACAGCAATTGAAGCTCTTTCTGTTGAACTTTCAAAAATAGGAGAAGCAATGCAAAAAGCAGGTGCGACAGATACAAACGCAAACCCAACTCCAGAAAAACAAGAAGAAGAAATAAAAGATGCAGAAGTAAAAGAAGGAGAACAGAAGTAATAACATTGGCTCCTTTCTGAATAGCTCTTCTAAAAGGGTATGCAAATTTTTTGCTAAAAATTTGCTCAGTTCTCGCTCCGTCGAGCTCCAAAGCCCCTTTTATAAGATTATTCAGAAATACGCCAATTATAACCCATGCCTAAAAATTATTACGAAACACTTGATGTACAAAAAAATGCTTCAAAAGAAGAAATTAAGAAAGCATTTCATAAGTTAGCTCATAAGCATCATCCAGATAAAAATAATGGTGATGATAAGAAATTCAAGGAAGTGAATGAAGCTTACCAAGTTCTTTCTGATGACCAAAAGCGTTCTCGTTATGATCAGTTTGGTTCTGCTGATGGTCCTATGGGTGGAGGAAATTATGGAGGGCAACAAGGTGGCTTTGGAGGATTTGATTTTTCTGGATTTCAAAATGGACAAGGTTTCGATATGGGAGATCTTGGGGATATTTTTGGAGATTTTTTTGGTGGAGGTATGGGGCGTGGAGCAAAAAAAACAAAAAAAGGGAGAGATATACAAATAGAAATAGAAATGTCATTCAAAGAATCTATTTTTGGTGTAAAACGAACAGTTACATTTTCAAAACAATCAACATGTAATATTTGTAAGGGTACAGGTGGAAAAGTTGGTACAAAAATGAATACTTGTAGTACCTGTAAAGGTCATGGGCAAATTCGTGAAGTTAGACGCTCCATATTGGGTTCATTTGAAACAACAAAAATTTGTAGCACTTGTCTTGGCACAGGGAAAACTCCTTCTGAGAAATGTTCAAATTGTCATGGCACTGGCGTATATAAAAAACAAAATGAAATAGAATTAAATATTCCTGCTGGTGTTAATGATGGTGAGATGCTTAAAATGGCGGGGCAAGGTGAAGATATTCAAGGTGGAGTTTCGGGAGATTTATATATAAAAGTCAGGGTTAAACCAGATGCTGTGTTTAAGCGTGATGGGCTCAATCTTACTATGGATTTACCTATCAAGCTCACAGATGCACTTCTCGGAATGAATTATGATCTGAAAACACTGGAAGGGAATAATATAGAAATAAAAATTCCAGAAGGTATAAATCACAATGAGTTACTTCGTGTACGGGGTAAAGGTGTGCCTTCATCTCGAGGAAGAGGAGATATTATCCTCCGCATTCAAATTAAAATGCCGACAAAACTTTCTCGTAAAGAGAGAGAAATAATAGAAGAGTTGAAGAAAGAAGGTGTATAAATCCTTTACAAATTTTCTATTTCTGTTATCATTCTAATATTATTATTTATTGCGAGCAGAAATTTTGCTCTGTAAAAAGAAATGACTAAACGTGGAATAGCTTCTAAGAAACTTTGGAAGCTCGGGGTCAACGATTTCAACACTCAGTATTTTGATTTCAACAAAGAAGGAGATTTAATAATTAAAGAAGGTCACAATATATATAATGTTCGCTATTTGGCGGAAAAATTTGGAACATCACTTGAAATATTGATGCCTTTTGTGATTGAGGAAAGATTGGAAGATTTCTTGGATTTAACATCTGCATTATCAAAAAAAGTAGGATATAAGGGTAAGTTTTTTTATCATTACCCCATGAAGGTAAACCAGACAAAAGAAATCGTGATGTCTATTGTTGGCGAAGGAGCACACTTGGAAACTTCCTCATATAATGAACTTTGGCTTGTGAAGAAAATGCTAGAACAAGAGACATTTAATCCAAATATTCGTATTCTTTGTTCTGGTCCAAAAACAGATAAATATATAAATCTTATAGATGATCTTCAACATAAAGGGGTGAAAATTTTCCCTTTAATTGAAGGACCAAACGAATTAAAATTTTTGCAATATTCTAAGTATGATGTTGGTATCCGTCTTGATATGCCGGTCAAAAGTGATTCTCGCTGGAATAAACCAATAGATCGCTTTGGATTTTCTGCAAAAGAAATTCTCAAGATGGGTTCATTTAAGAATCTAAAAATTCTTCACTATCACGTAGGTTCTCAGATTGAAAAACTTTCTGATGTTTTAGTTCCTATTAAATATGCTCTTGATGTTTATTTTAAATTAAAAGAAAAAAATCCATCACTCGATACTCTTGATATTGGAGGTGGAATGCCCATTCCTTATACAAGAACAAAAGGTTACCCAGTGGATAAATTAATGGAAAAGATTCTTGATCTTATTAAAAAAGAATCAGAGAAAAGGGGACTTCCTCATCCAAACTTAGTTTGTGAATGGGGTCGATATATTGTCGCACCTGCGCAGATATCTGTTTTTAAAATTATAGATACCAAATCAATCTCGCATCCTAAAAGTCCCGTGAAAAAATGGTACGTCATAGATGGAAGTTTTATGAATGATTTACTTGATACTTGGGCTATCGATCAGAAATGGGCTATTTCACCTGTAAATAATAAAAGAGATGGAGAACTTACTGAAGTCTGGCTTGCAGGATCAAGCTGTGATTCTGATGATATTTACACAGGTACACACGGAGCAGTCACTTTACCTGATTTTAATTCCAACAATGGCGATAATGAGCCGATGTATATAGTTGTATACGATACGGGTGCATATCAGAATTCTCTTGCAGCAAAACATTGCATGCTTTCATCTCCAATGAAAATTATAATAGAAAATGGACATGTCGTCGTCGCTCGCAAGCGTGAATCTCCTGAAGATGTAGGAAAAGAATTTGGTTGGTAAAAAGGTAAGAAATAAATATAAACTAAAAACATCCTTTAAAGAGGGATGTTTTTAGTTGACAATTATTATTTTTAGATGTAATGTAAAAGAAAAATTCATTCACTTAAAAAGTTTAAATATGAATAAAAAAGATGCAGAATTAGCACTTAGAGATGTTAATTGCTTTGGATCTAAGCCAGATTTGATTGAAATCGAAATAGAAGATGGTTTTTTCTATAAGATAATAAAAGAAAATGGAAATGAATTCAAAGTTGATACTGGCTGGAATAAAAATCCAGAAAATGGGTGGGTTCCTTTAAAGAAAGCTAAGGGACAATACTGTGGTGAAAATACAATAACAGAGAATGATTTTCATTTAAAAGTTAGGATTAAAAAGCCTTTTAGTATGGATAATATCCATGGAAATTATGTCATGTTTTGTATTTCAAATTTGCTTTCAATAAAGAAAGTAGCTTAATCCACTTTGTAATAAAAAAAATCCACTACAAAGTGGATTTTTTTTTATTATAATCATTTGAACATCATTTCAACTTTGGAATAAAATTTTAAACCAGATTTTAAAATAGTTATTTTTCGGAGGTTAGTAGAAGTTCGAACCTAAAATAAAAACAACCCTCCTTATTTAAGTTGGGTTGTTTTAGAAAATGGGTTTGGGTTCAATCTAACATGAGCCAAACATTTGGATTGTTTCTTGCTTCTCGTTCAAAAAAATCGTCATCATCAATTAATCTTTGAACATAATTCTGTGTTGCTTTAACATTTGAGTCAAAATTACTCCAGAAGTCTTCTTTGACTTTCTTTGCTTCTTCATAAAGTTGAGGGAATTTTTCTTCATAAAAACGAAAGATACCAATGTTTTCACTACTACCTGGCTTGTGTACACTTTCCTCTTTTATTGATTGCTCTATATGAGCTTCAAGCATGTGGGACTGATTTAGAAAATCTTCAAAATCTGAAATACTTTTCAAATTTTCCCGTATTTCTAACCAATAAGACTTAAACATCTCTGCCTCTTTTTTTCCAATCAAATAACAAGCAAAGAGAGAAAGATAGTAGAGGATATGGGAAGCTTGGCTATTTTCTTCATTCACCACACATGGTTTCAAAAGTTCTTTTGTCTTATTAAAGACATCAACAAATAAATCATTTGCGTTCATAATATCCAGATTAAATTGTGTAAATTTTTATTTTACATTACATCAAATCAAATATTTTGTCAAAAAATACTTTTTAGAGGATTACACACTATTCATTATACTTTTTCGAATTTCCTCTCACGCTCGGAGCTATTTTATATATCCTTTTTTTACTAAAAGTTCGGCGTTGAGGATTCCTCCGCCGGCGGCACCTCGGACAGTGTTGTGGGAAAGGGCGACGAATTTATAATCAAATATTTTACATGGACGTAGTCGTCCGACTGTTACTGCCATTCCTTTATCATTATCTCTGTCTTTTTTAGGTTGTGGACGGTTTTCTTCTTCAGTATAAATAATTGGATTTATTGGTGCAAATGGAAGTTTTAAATCTTGAGGAATGGATTTGAAATCTGTCCAGATTTTTATGACTTCTTCTTTTGTTGGTTTACCTGCCCGCCCATTGGCGTGGTTATCTTTAAATAAAATATTTACTGTTGCTAAGTGTCCATCAGTCACTGGCACACGAGTACAAGTAGCAGATATTTTTATTTCTGCATTTTTAATAAATTTATTATTTTCAATATTACCTAAAATTTTAAGTGGTTCTTCTTCTGTTTTCTCTTCTTCTCCGCCGATAAATGGGACTACATTGTCGATCATATCAAGAGATGCAACTCCAGGGTAACCAGCTCCAGATACAGCTTGAAGAGTAGTGATAATTATTTTTTTAACTGGATAACCTGCTTTCATTAATGCATAAATAGGAGTTATGTAACTCTGTAAACTGCAATTTGGTTTGACTACAATAAATCCTTTTTTCCAATTATGATTTTTCTTTTGAATATCTATCATTTTTAAATGATCAATATTTATTTCAGGGATAAGCATAGGCACATCTTCTGTTTTTCTATTTGCAGAAGCATTTGAAATAACAGGCATACCAGCTTCGGCGTACTTTTCTTCTATTTCTATAACTTGATTTTTATCGCTAATTTCAAAAGCAGAAAAAACAAAGTCGCATTTTTTACTTGCTTTCTCTATGTTTGCGACATCTTCTATCATCAACTTTTTTATTTTTTCTGGTATTGCAGTTGTCATTTGCCATCGTCCTTTAACTGCTTCTTCGTAGCTTACCCCAGCTGAATTTGATGACGCAGCTACATAAACTACATCAAACCATGGGTGATTCTCTAGTAATCGAATATAATTTTGACCTACCATTCCTGTTGCCCCCAAGATTCCAACTTTGTATTTTTTCATAATTTATGTAACTTTTTATTTTCGCTTCATTAAAATAGCTTTCTTCAAAATCCACGGATATTTTTCTGGTGAAAAATTCCTCGTGCTCGGCTCGACAGCCTCCCAAGGCATTTTTCAGAAACTATTTTAATTACGCTTACTTATCTAATAAATTTTTTATAAACTGCTTGCATTATTTTATTTATATCATCAGTTTTAATTACTGCTTCCATTCTATAACAATTTTCGTAATAAAAGGCACTTATCAATAGATCAGCTTTTTCTTTTACAAGTAAATCATTAAAATTACTTACATCTTTGGCATCAAACCATCCGACTAAGAATATCATACTTGCATTTGTGACTTCTATTTCTTCAACTTTACCTTTTAATTCCTCACAGATCTTATCTAATTGATTATTTTTATTATCAGCAACGATTTGCAGGCTGTATCGAGTATTACTAATCAAGGTAATATCTACTCTGTATTTTTTAAAAGTTTCTGAAACAAGAATAAGTAAATCATTTAGTTTGATTGTCTCATCTGTAATTAAAATAAAATCCAAATCTTTTTTGGTACTTACTATCTTTGCCCCTTTTTCCATTTTCTTAATTTCGCCGATTTTTGTTTTTAATTTTGGATTGGTAATGGAAGATATCTCGATAGGAGTTTTGTGTAATTTTACATATTGTATCGCCTTGTCATGGATTATTTTTCCTGCTTCTTCAGCCTCAAAATAATTTATAAATGGAATTGTTTTAGCTTTTGTGATTATCTTTGGGTCAGCAGACAAAACTCCTCCGACATCTTTCCAAAGGATTATTTTTTCTGCTTTTAATGCATCACCCACAAAGCAAGCGGTCGTGTCTGTGCCTCCACGCCCTAATGTTGTAGTTTGTCCGTCTTTTGTCACACCAGTGAATCCAGCTATGACTGGGATTTCGTTTAAATCTTTAAATTTATTATTTATATTTTCTGAAGATATATCGTATGAGATATTTGCATTTTTAAAGTTATTATCGGTCATTATAGGAATATCTTCTGCTAAGAATTTTTCTGCTTTTAGGTTTGTGCTATTAAGATAGTGGGTGAATATGATAGCGGATAATTTCTCTCCATAAGAAACTAATTCATCTTCTATTTTATCATTTATACTTTTAACTCCAATCAATTTCTTTTCTAGCTTAGACAAAAAATCTTTTAGTTCCACTTTTGCTTTTTCTTGGCTATTTTTCCCTTGGACTATATTTGAAATTATCTCCTCGTGCTTTTTTGTTAGAGTTTCTATGAAAGATAATATTAGTTTATTATCATGATTTTCTTTTATCCCCGTGAGGAAATTAAGTATCTGATCTGTAACTCCTGGCATAGCAGAAACCACAGCGATGGATTGGTAACCTTTTGCAACTTGCTCCACCACTCTTTTTTTAATAAAAGGAATAAGATCCTTTGTCAGAATTCCACCTCCAAACTTGTTTACAATTATCTCTTTTTTCATTTCTTTTTTATAAACAGCCTCAGCTGTAGTAATAATAAATTGACTATTTAATTTTATAGTATTCCCGCTAAAAATCAAGGATTTACCTAGTATTTTGCTTGCTTGCTAATATCTTTAATATGTTGTAATGTAAAGAAAAATAAAACTCATCTTTAAAAATAAGAAAATGAAAAAAATGAAAGCGCTTTTGTTTTTTGTGGACAATAATTCGCAAGAAATACTTAAAATGTGGAAAGACTCAAATCTTTCTGGCAATCACCAGATGGTCCCATTTACCTCCTTCAAATCAATAGAGGAAACGGTTTCTCTTGTTAAATTATCCGGAGCAAATATCATTGTCCTTGCTTTCAATCTTTCAGACGAATCAATAACAGGGAGGGATGTCCTTTTGAGACTGAGGGATGTAGAAAAATATCAAGCCATGTATGTTTCAAATACAGGAGGAGATTCATGTGAACTATTTCCAAACCTTGAGTATCATGCACGGAGAAATGGATGGAAGTTATGGAGTACTCTTTCTGGTGTAAAAAAAGAAAAAAATTTTTCAGGATTAGCTTACGAAAAAAACCTGGAATATTTTAATTTTCTTATCTCTGAAAAAAATTATCTCGAATTATTACCAGTATTATATCGAGTTAAAGATTATTATGAGCTAGAGAGTTATGTCCAGGCTATTTTAAAAGAAAATGTTCAAAAGGAATCTCCGGAAACAATAAAAGAAGTATTAAATTATTTTATTGACCAAAGGGAAGACTTTTGCCCGAAACATGGTTACTGGGTTCATAGTGTAAGCCATTTTAATGGAAAATTATGGGAGTTTGGTCTTATTTCTGAGATTCAAAAATTCCTTAAGATTTCAATAAAAGGCGCAAATGAATTAAGTGATGATAATTGCTCCGGTAGATTAATTGGTGATTTTTTTCGTCATTCTCGGTATAATGATAATCCTGTTGATTTTGGGATATCGTTAAAAGACATTTCTTTTTATCAATTGAATGGCTATGAAAAAGCTAGAATTAAAAAAGGTGTTTTTGATAGTGAAGAAGAATATTTGTTATTTCAATTAAAATATTTTGATAATCCTAATTTAACATTATGGAGTAATGATTATCAACTTATTTTGCTTGAAGAAAAGAAAATTAAGTTATTGGTTGATAGATTGATTAAGATCAATAATGTATATAATTATAACAAGTTTATGAATTCTCTTTACAAAAAACAGTTTATTCATTTAGAAAAGATGTTAAAATTAAAAACCGATGATCGTTCTATCAAAAGATTAAAAACTGCGTTGGATATGACAAAAAGTAAGTGTTAAAAACACCACCTATAAAAGGAAACCACTCTATAGGTGGTTTTCTTTTATAAATCAAGAATTTTTACATTTTCACCCAGTTTGTTATAATAAAAACATGTCAAAAATATTAGTTATTGGTTGCGGAAATGTAGGAAGCGTAGGCTTACATAAAATGGCTCAATTTCCAAAGACTTTCTCCGAAATACACGTAGTAGGAAGAACTCTTTCGAAATGTGAGGCTGTTGCCAATTCCGTCTTTAAAAGATTTAAAGTTAAATTGCATATTCATACAGGAGATGTGGGGAAGGGAGACTTTTTTCTTAAATTATTAAAAGAAGTAAATCCAAAGCTTGTGGTGAATTGGGGAAGTCCTTATGATAATTTAGTTGTCATGGATGCGTGTTTGGAATACGGAGTGAATTATATCGATACTGCTTGTTATGAACATCCAGATAAATATGGTTTCTCATATGCTAAGCAATTAGCCAAGAATGAAGCATTTAAAAAGAAAGGATTATTTGCTGTTTTAGGAATTGGTTTTGATCCTGGAGTTTCCAATATTTTCTCGGCTTATGCTCGTGATTATCTTTTTGATAAGATAGATACTATCGATATTCTCGATTGTAATGGTGGCTCAAAAGATGAAAAAATAAAATTTGCCCCAAATTTTGATCCAGAGATCAATCTTCGTGAACTTATTCTTCCCATAAAATATTGGAAGGATGGTAAGTGGCAAGAAAAAGGTAAACTCATAGATGATGATGCACCTTATTTTGAATTTAATTTTCCAGAAGCAGGGAAGTTTACTCCGTATCTTATGTATCATGAAGAGCTTGAAACTATCCCAACTCATATTCCAGGGCTCAAGCGTATTCGTTTCTGGATGACATTTTCAAAGAATTATCTGACTTATTTGCGAGTACTTTATAATGTTGGGCTTACTCGTATTGACCCTATAGATTATAATGGTGAGAAAATAATCCCTGTGAAATTTCTAAAAGCAATACTACCTAAAGGAGAAGATTTCAATAGTGGTTATGTAGGGAAGACAAATATCGGGAATATTATTGTCGGAACAAAAGATAAAAAGAAGAAGATTGTTTATATCTACAATGTTTGTGATCACAAGGAAGCCTTTAAGGAAACTGGTGGAAATGCCATCGGCTATACGACAGCTATTCCTACTGTTACTTGCGCAAAATTAGTCTTGCAAGGTAAATGGAGTGGTTTAGGTGTAAAGAATACTGAAGATAAATCTCTTGATTCAAAGATTTTCCTTGATGAAATGGCAAAAACTGGGCTTACATGGAAAGTAAAAAATTTGAAAGATTTACCACCTGCATTGAAGAAGAATTATTAAATAAATGTTTATCAACAACATTCACAAAATAATCTTTTTAAAATCCTTTATCCCTCTCCGCTCGCAAGCTCGCTACGGCGCGCCCACACCTAGGATTTAAAAAAGACAATTTTGTTCCTGTTGCTTCTATTATTTTAAAATGTCACATAATACAGAAAATATTTTTATAGAACCTTGGATTGAAGAAGAAGGTTGGAACATGGATGATTTCAAAAATATTGAAACTCCATGTTATGTGGTTTCGCTTTCTAAACTTGAGAAAAATCTAGAGATTCTAGACAAAGTCCAAAAAGAATCTGGGTGTAAAATTTTAATTGCACTCAAAGGTTTTTCTATGTGGAATACTTTTCCTCTTATTAAAAAATATCTTTTTGGTTCGGAAGCAAGTTCTGTGAATGAAGCAAGACTTGGATATGAAAAATTTGGTAAAAATGTTCATGTATTTTCGCCATCGTATACAGATAAAAATATTAAAGAATATATGAAGTATGCGAACCATTTAGTTTTTAATTCTTTCTCTCAGTGGAATAAATTCAAAAATATTTGTAAAGGACGAGTTTCTTGTGGTCTTCGTGTGAACGTAGAGCACAGTGAAGTAGAAAACCCAATGTATGATCCTTCAAGCCCAAATTCACATTTCGGAGTGAAAAGAAATGATTTTGAAAAAGATAGTTTAGAAGGATTAGAAGGGCTTCATTTTCACAATCTTTGTGAGCTTGGTGCAGATGCACTAGAGAGGACTCTAAAAGTTTTCGAAGAAAAATTCGGGGAATTCTTACCACAGATGAAGTGGGTAAATTTTGGTGGAGGGCACCATATTACAAGACAAGATTACGATGTAGATTTACTTATAAAAATTATTAAAGATTTTAAAAATAAATATCCTCATTTAGAAGTCTATCTTGAGCCTGGCGAAGCTGTGGCTCTGAATGCTGGAGTTCTTGTGGGAAGTGTGGTTGATATTTTTGATAAAACTGCAGTGCTAGATGTATCTGCGACTTGTCATATGCCCGATGTTCTTGAAATGCCTTATTTACCGACTATTTTAGGAGCAGAGCCTGCAAAAGAAAGTTTCCCTCATAATTATCGTCTAGTAGGCCCAAGCTGTCTTACAGGGGATGTGATAGGCGAATATTCCTTTAAAGAACCGCTAAAAGTAGGGCAAAAGTTAGTGTTTCTAAATATGGCGATATATACTATGGTAAAGAATACAACTTTTAACGGAGTAGATTTGCCAAGCATTGCAACAATAGATAAAAATGCTAAAGTTAAAATTATTAAAAAGTTTGGGTATAGAGATTTTAAAAAAAGGTTGTCATAAAATAAAATGAAAAAGAAATTAATAAAAATAGGTTTAATACAAAGTAAAGTTACAGATAATCTCAAATCAAATTTAGATAAAACTTTGAAGATGGTAGAAAAATCTGCACAAAAAGGTGCAGAGATTATTTGTTTGCAGGAACTCTACAAGACCCCGTATTTTCCAAGTAAAAAAGGAGTTAAGATTGAGAATTATTTAGAAACTATTCCAGGAGAATCCACAGAAGCATTTAAAAAGATTTCTAAAAAGTACGGATGCTCTATTATTCTTCCCATTTATGAGCGTGCAAAGAATGGAAAGTTTTACAATACAGTAGTTGTATTAAATGAACATGGTGAGATACAACCATCATACAGAAAGATACACATTCCTCATGACCCAAGCTTTTATGAAAAAGATTATTTTGCTGAAGGGGATAATGGTTACAGATTATATAAACATAAAAATACAAGTTATGCAGTCCTTATATGTTTTGATCAATGGTTCCCCGAGGCGGCTCGCTCTATAAAACTTTCAGGTGCTGAAATAGTATTTTACCCTACAGCAATCGGAAATATTATTGGTAATAAACCTATCGATGGTGATTGGCATGACGCATGGGAAACCGTAATGCGTGGACATGCAATAGCAAATAGTATGCCTGTCGTCGCTGTAAATAGAACAGGAATAGAAGGCAATCTTGATTTCTGGGGGCAATCTTTTGTGACTGATGCTTTTGGAAAAGTTATAAAAAGAGCATCTCATAAAAAAGAAGAAATAATCGTAACAACACTTGATTTATCAATGAATGATTATATATCAGAAGATTGGGGTTTTATGAGGAATCGTAGACCAGATACTTATAAACAAATAACAAACAAAATTATTAAGAAATAGCATGATGCAAATTCCAAAAGAACTTGGATATTATATGCCTGCTGAATGGGAAAAGCATTCTGCTGTTTGGCTTGCTTGGCCTTATGGAGATATTACTTTTCCCAATAATATTCCTATTATAGAGCAAAGTTATTGTGAAATAATAAAGAAATTTGAAGGAAGTGAAAAAGTAAAATTAATTGTTTTAAATAACAAAGAAAAAGATAGAATAGAGAATATGCTGAAAGACAGTGGTGCTGATATGAGTAATATAACTTTCTTTGCACAAGATTATGCAGATGTTTGGGTGCGCGATTATACCCCTATAACTTTATTTAATAAGAATAATGATAAATTAGCGTTTACAAAATGGAATTATAACGCTTACGGAAGAAAAAATGATCCACTTTTTACAGATTTATTAAAAGATGACAAAGTTTTTTTAAATATTTTAGATGAATCAAAATATGAAATCTTTAATCCTGGAATAGTTGTAGAGGGTGGAGCTATAGAATCAAATGGCAAAGGTACTCTCCTAACAACAGAGCAATGTCTTTTAAATCCAAATAGAAAAAACGATCTTGATAAGGGTCGCACTGAGATATATTTGAAGGCCTATTTAGGTGTAGAGAATATAATTTGGCTTAATGAAGGTTTGGTAAATGATCATACAGATGGACACATAGATGAAGTAGCCCGTTTTGTAAATCCAAATACAATAGTATGTGCTTATGAAAATGATAAAAAAGATGAGAATTTTAATATTCTTAATAATAATTATAAAATATTAAAAAATGCAAAAGATCAGAATGGTAAAAAATTTAAAATAATTAAATTACCAATGCCTCACATGCATTATGATAACGGAGAAAAGGCTCCAGTTTCTTATACGAATTTTTATATAGGTAATTCTATTATATTAATGTCTATATTTAATGATCCAAATGATAAGAAGGCTATGAAAATAATTCATTCATTATTTAAAAACAAAAAAGTTATAGGAATAGATTGTTCAAAAATAATCTATGGAGGTGGAGCTATTCACTGCATAACAATGCAAGATTATCTAGAATAAATACTATGGAGTAAAGCGGAGTAAATTATTTTACGAAAAAATGTCTGGCCGAGCTTCTACCTCCGAAGGAGACTATTTGGCGAGGAGATCCGAGGACTTTTTTCGGAATATAATTTACGCAGCTTTATGATATAATACAATTATATGACATGGTTTTTGATTGCACTTGGAGCTCCATTTTTATGGGCACTTGTGAATGTAGTAGATAAATATTTAGTAGATAAATACTCTAAGGATCATAATGGTTCTGGTGGACTTATGCTTTTTTCTAGCTTGGCTGGTCTTTTTGTTGCTGGTGGAATTTTGATTTTTACGAATAATATTTTTGATATTTCGTTAGTAAATAAACTTTTGCTCTTACTGGCTGGGGTGCTTTCTATTGGTTGGATAATTTTATATTTATTTGCACTTGAAGTGGAAGAAATATCTTCAATTGTGCCGTGGTTCCTCATTATTCCTATTTTTGGATATATTTTAGGCTATTTTTTTCTAGGGGAAACTCTTTCAACTCATCAGATTATTGGTTCAGCGATTATGCTATTCGGAGTATCGCTTATCTCTATTGATTTTGCAGGTGAAAAAAGAAAATTAAAACTAAAACCTGCTTTTTATATGCTTTGTGCAAGTATTATTGTCGCAGTGATAGGTATTATTTTTAAATATGTGACAATAGAAGGGGATTTCTGGGTTTCATCTTTCTGGGAATATTTAGGTTTGGGGATAGCTGGTATATTTATATTTTTATTTATCCCTAAATACCGTAAGGAATTTATTTTTATGAATAAAAATGGTGGAAATAAAATATTTGCCGTTAATGTGATTAGTGAATTCATGTCTATTGTGGGGAATTTATTGACAAGTTTCGCATTACTTTTGGTTCCGGTAACCATGGTCTACTTGGTAGGAAGTTTACAACCAGCTATTTTACTATTCCTTACTATTATAGCCACCAAATTCTTCCCAAAAATTATTTCAGAGAATCTTCATCATAAAGTTCTAATTCCCAAAATTATTGCCATACTCATAATAATAGCCGGAAGTATCTTTTTGTTTGTATAATTATTATTATATTTTATGGTACAATAGACTTATGCCAGAAAATGAAGAGAAAAAACATAATTTGTTTTTATATGTTTTGCTAGCATTAGTTTTTGTTGCTATTGTTTCATCTTTTTATTTTTTTTATCTCAAGAAAGATTACGATTTTATAGTAGAAACAGAATGTAATCCTGAAATCGAAATGTGTTTTTTCCGTGATTGCGAGCATAGCTTAGATGGTTGTCCTCCCAATAATCTTTCTTACTATAATCAATACACGATTAATGCTAATGATTTTCAGTCTTGTGCAAACGAAGATTGCAGTTATGTATGTTCCAATAATATTATTAGCTGTATTAAAACAGAATGTATAAATGATGATATCCAAAATGGGGTATGTGTAGGGTTATTTAATATAAAAACACAAAATTAATTATGACTTCAATTGGAGATTACAATGAAATAATGTCAGATAGAAATCTTTTTAATAAAACTGTCTATACTCCACTCTCTGAAGCTATAAAAATACTCGAAGAACGTCAAAAAGACCCAATTCTTAAGGCAAAAATAGAAAAATTATTAAATGGGGATATCCCAGAACCATTAAAACAAATAGGAAGACACGGTGTACTTTTTAGACAAATTGCTACCCCTAATTTTGAAACAAAATGGTTTATAGAATTAACAAAAGATTATAATATAGAAACAAATTTTTTTGAATTTAATTCTGATAAATTTACTTCCAATAATTATTTTAAAAGATCATTAGGTCAATTAAGAATACATAAAAATAAGGTTAATAAAAATGGAAATAATATAGAAGAAAAAATAATAATTATAGATTTTAATAAAAACAATGGAAAAAAATTAAAAGACATAAAAACTTTTTGGTCTGAATCCTTGATTGATTTTCATAGAAAATTATTTTTAATATTAGATTATAATATAAAAACTTTTTATTTTTGGGATGCATCTAAGTGGTTTAAGGAAAATGGAGGGAATGCCGTAAATTATTATACAAATATGTTATTATTGTTCATGTATCACGGTATATTATTTGAAAATTTTTTATTTACTGAAAGTGAAGGAGAATTTACAAAAAACATTTTATTACCATCTTTTGAAAAAGTTTATAGTTTAACAGAATTGAAACCATTAATAGTCCCAATTCCTCCAATGGATGAAGAAATAGAAGAGGATATGCACTGGCATTCATTTAGTCCTAAAATAAAATCTTTAATTAATTAAAAATTTATGTTTGAATTTAATCCATTAATAAATACATGTTATCTTGGGGTAGAAGCAATTAGTAGTTCTATTAGAAATGTTGCTTATTACTCCCATTTAATTCCGATATTCTTTTCACTTTTTCTTGCTATTTTAGTATTTATTAAATCATTGAAAAGTATGCTCTCAAAGATATTTTTTGCTTTTACTATTGTATTTTCACTTTGGTTAACCGCAGATTTAATAACTTGGGTTTCAAATAATTATTATTTAGTTTATACATTTTGGGCTCCAGTGGATTACATTGAAACGTTAATGTTTATCTTGGGTCTTTATTTTGTTTTAGTGTTTATAAATAAAAAAGATATTCGTCTTGTATATAAATTATTATTATTTTTGGTAACACTCATACCATTAATAATAACAATTACTCAAAATTCAGTATTAGGATTCAATTATCCAGTTTGTGAAGCAATAAATAATAATTTCTTATTACAGTATCGTTTTTATGTTGAGGTATTTGTTGTTACAACTATTCTTTTTTACATCATAAAAACATTAATTAAAAATAGCGATATCAACAATAAATCAAATCTTGTGGTTCTTTTTTCTATGTTTTTGTTTTTAACTATCTTTGGTGTGACCTCTTATCTTTCGGCTGTTACAACTTATTATGAATTAAATCTATATGCTTTATTCATAATTCCTGCATTTCTTATTTCAATTATCTACAGTATATTTAATTTGGATATTTTTAATTTAAAGATTGTCAGCACTTATTTTATTGTGTTTGGTTTTGTTATATTAATGATTTTTCAGCTAATATTCTTAACTAGTACAACTAATAAATTATTAACAGTCTTAACTATTATCATCTCTCTTGTTTTAAGTATTATTCTTTTTAAAAATCTTAAAAAAGAATCTGATCAAAGAATTCGTATTGAAAAATTATCGGATGAAATAGAGCAGTCTAAATATCGCTTAGAAAAATCAAACATGCAACTTGAGATAGCGAATGATAAGCTTAAAGATTTAGATAAATTAAAAACTGAATTCGTATCACTTGTTTCGCATCAGCTCCGTAGCCCTTTAACTGCCATAAAAGGGTATACTTCAATGCTTATGGAGGGGGATTATGGAGATGTGACTCCAAAAGAAAAGGAAATAATTGAACGAATACTTGAATCAAGTAATAATCTGGCGTTGGTTGTGGAAGATTTGCTTAATGTTACAAAAATTGAACAAGGAGGAATGAAATATGAAATGGAAAAGTTTGACTTTGGTGTGATGGTTTTAAATACAATTAAAGATTTGTCAATCATAGCTCAAAATAAAGGATTAAAATTAATAAATAATATTAATACCAGTCAAAATTATTTTGTAAATGGCGATAAAGAAAAACTCCGCCAAGTTCTCATAAACTTGTTTGATAACAGTATGAAATACACTAAAGAAGGTCAAATAGAAGTTGACATAAAAAACAACGAAGGGAAAATACTTCTGATGATAAAAGATTCTGGGGCTGGAATATCTAAAGAAGTAATAGGAACTTTGTTCCATAAATTCTCTCGTGGAGATGAAGCTCGGTTAAATATTGCTGGATCTGGACTTGGTCTTTATCTAGTAAAAGAAATTATTGATGCACACAAAGGACGTGTCTGGATAGAATCAGAAGGTATCGGTCACGGCTCAACTTTCTTTGTAGAATTAGATGAAGTAAAATAAAATTTATCTAAATCTTAGAAATTTTTGAACCTTCGTCTGTGTCTTTCACTTCATACCCAAGAGAATTTATTTTTGCGCGGAGGTCATCACTTTTAACCCAATTTTTTCCTCTACGAGCTTGATTTCGTTCTTCTACTAATTGTTTAATTTCATTTGGAATAATTTCTCTTTTTATTTTATCTAATCCAAGACCTAAAACTTTGTCAAAATCTAAAAGTGTAGCTTTTTTATCTTTATCTTTAATTGGAGAATCTTTTAATAATTCCCAAACTAGAGTAAGAGCTTTCGGGCTATCTAAATTATTATCTAAATATTCTATAAAACGATTTTTATATTCTTTATTTACTTCTCCTATCTCATCTGGAAATGCTAGAAAGGCTTCTCTAAGACGAATTAGAGCGGTCTGAGCCCCCTCAACAGTTTCTATGGTGAAGTTTGTCCTGGTTGTATAACTTGAAGTATAAAGCCATAAACGAAAAGCTATCGGATCAATCCCTTTTTTAATTAAATCTAGAAGTGTGTAAAAATTCCCAGCAGATTTCGCCATTTTTTGACCATCGACAAGTAAGTGCTCATTGTGCATAAAATAATTTGCAAAACTTTTTCCAGTGGCACATTCGGATTGAGCTATTTCATTCTCATGGTGGGGGAATATATTATCTACTCCGCCAGTATGTATATCGAAACTCTCACCAAGATTTTTCATACTCATCGCCGAGCATTCTATATGCCAACCTGGGCGTCCTTTACCGAGTTCTGTATCCCAGAAAACATCACCATCTTTTTCATCCCATGCTTTCCAAAGTGCGAAATCTTGCGCATTTTCTTTTTCGTATTCATCTTTTTTGAGGCGATTGTCGGCATTTTCTTTTAGGTCTGAAAGTTTGAAATGGGAAAGTTTTCCGTATTCTTTATCTTTTTTAATATCAAAGTAAACAGAACCGTCGTCGGTCTTGTATGCAAAACCTTTTTCAATCAGTTTTTGTATTAAAATAACCATTTCATTTATATAATCTGTCGCCTTTGTGTAAGTGCTTGCTGGTAATATATTCAAAAGGTCTCTATCTTTGAAAAATTCTTCAGTGTAGAATTCAGTTAGCTCCTTAAGGCTTTTATGTTGTGCTTCTACTTCACGAATAATCTTGTCTTCCACATCTGTAATATTCATGACATGCATGACATCATAACCGATATATTTCAAATATCTTTTTAATAAATCAGCATATATATATGCACGCCAGTTTCCAATGTGAAGATGATTGTAAACAGTTGGTCCGCAAGTGTATAATCCAACTTTATGAGGATTGATTGGTTTAAAAATTTCTTTTTCTCGTGTAAGTGTATTAAGTATTTCTAAAGACATATAAATATAATTGTTGTTATTAAGAATAGTATAGACAGAAAGGTGAATAATTTCAACTTTTTATTATTTTGTATAATTTTCTCCTCAAGACTTTTTATCTTAAAATTATTTATAGCTAATTCAGCTTGTGTGTTTAGATATAAATTCTTTAGTAGATATGCAAATAATAATTTATTGTCTTTGATTTTTGATTTTTCTTCTATTATCATATCAAGCTCCATCTCTTTACTAAAATTATCAAAGGCTTGTATAGGTTTACTATGGATAGTCAAAATAAATTTATTATTCACTACAAATGATAACTCTCCCTTAAGAGAAATAAAAATAAAATCATCTTCTGTATCTATAATATCTTCTGTGTGTTTTTCTTTAATTTTGCTTTCAATATGTGATGGAATAGAGAGTTGGTCTATAATGTGGTCTACTTCTTCTTTGCTTGGTGATTTTAAATCTATCCAGTTCAGTTCTTTATGGTTGTATTTTGATATCATATAAATACCAGTATACCTTGTAGTAAAATTTTTACAAAATTAGGGATGAGGACTTGCCAGGGGGCTTGCAATTTTGGCAACTTTTGTGTATTATGAATCCTGTCTCTAGAAATGCCTTATTTTAAATATTTCTTAAGATAAAATACATTATGCCTAAAGCTACAAATACAACAAAAAAGAAAGAAGTGTCAAGTGGAGCAAGTAAAGAATTTGCTGTTATTTTGACAGGTGGAAAGCAATACAAAGTAGCTGTTGGCGACATTCTTAAAATAGAAAAAGTTGATGGTGAATACAAAGCTGGTGACAAGATTATTTTTGATAAAGTTCTTCTTGTGGACGATGGGACAAATACAACAATCGGCACACCATATATCCTAAATGCAAAAGTAGAATCATTATTCCAGAAAGCAGGAAAAGGCAAAACTGTAAAAGTAGTTAAATATAAACAAAAAAGTAGATATCTCAAAAAGAATGGCCACCGCCAACCTTTCATAGAAGTAAAAATCTCTTCAATAAAATAAATAAAAAAACTCCAGAAATGGAGTTTTTTTTATTGTCTATTTAATAAAGCATTCTTTATAGTCTCTCCGTCGGAGTATTCTAGCTCTGTCCCAGTCGAGAGTCCACGGCCAAGTGAGACAACTTTGAATTTATATCTATCTTGCAGATGAGATATTTGTTCTCGTAGGTACATATCTGTATGTTCACCTTGAGGATTGAGAGATAATGCAATAATAATTTCTTTTAATTTGTCATTTTTTGCACGAGTTTCTATGGTATTTAATAATTCTTTTAATCGTAAGAAACTAGGAGTTTCTTTTGTAACTATTGGAGCAAGTCCGCCGAGGATAAAATACATTCCAGAATAATTCTTACTCTTTTTTATATTCTCATAATCTGCATCTTTTTCAATAATAAGAAGGGAAGTCTTGTCTGTTTTTGGATTTTTACATACTTCACAGAGTTGATCAGAATCTCCTCTGAAAAATAAAAAACAAGATGGACATTGATGAATCAGATTCTTTAAAGAATTTATATTATCTCCGAGTTCTTTTACATAGCTTGGATTCTTATGAAGCAAGAAATACACAAAACGCTTCGCTTGTCGTTCTCCTATGCCTGGGAATTCTTTAAAATATCTTGCTAATTTTTCTATTGGGTCTTCCATTGTATGTTAAGGCGGAACAAATTATTTTATGAAAAAATGTCTGGCCGAGCTTCTATCTCCGAAGGAGAATAATTGGCGAGGAGATCCGAGGACTTTTTTCAGAATATAATTTGTGAAGCCTTTTATTATATTTACTTATAACTAAAATCCATCAATTTCTGTTCCACCAGATGAACTATAACTATTTGTATCTTTTTTATCTATCGACATAAAGGTTGTGGACTTTTCATCAAAATACAAATCAACTTTTCCAACTGGTCCATTTCTGTGTTTTTCGATTAATATTTCTGCAATATTTGTCTTTTCACTTTCGTCTTTCCCTTTATCTTCACGATGTATGAACATCACAATATCGGCATCTTGCTCGATAGATCCAGAATCACGAAGATCAGAAAGACGAGGTCTACCACCACGAGATTCAACTGCACGAGAAAGCTGTGAGAGGGCAATAACTGGCACATCAAATTCTTTTGCAAGTGCTTTCAACGAACGAGATATTTCTGTGACTTGATTCACCATGCTGTCATAATTTTTCGAAGTGGACATGAGTTGTAAATAATCCACAATTATCAAACCAATTCCATGTTCAGCTCGAATACGGCGACATACAGAACGCATACGAATAATAGAATTACCAGCCAAATCGTCTACGAAGATTGGAGCTTTTGAAAGGCTATCGAGTGAATCACGAATCTTTGCAAATTCTCCTTCAGAAGAAAGGTTACCTGTACGCAAATTCCAAGCATTTACTTTTGATTGTGCAGCGAGAAGTCTATCGACAAGTTGTTGAGTACTCATTTCAAGAGAGAAGATAACTGTCGGTGTGCCGTGATTGAGTGCAGCTTGGCGAGCGATATCTAGAGCGAGAGTTGTCTTACCCATAGAAGGGCGAGCAGCTAAGATAATGAGGTCTGACTTTTGAAGCCCAGAAAGATATTGATCAAGATCGTGGAATCCAGTAGGAACTCCACGAAGTTCACCCTTATTCTCATGAAGCTTTGCCAATCTATCCCAAGCTTCAGGTAAGCTATTTTTAAGAGAGGTAAATGCATGACCGCTTGTGTTGTTATTAATTCCCATCATTCTTTTCTCAGCTTGATCAAGAATTTCAAAAACATCTTCTACTTCTTCTCTGAAGCCAAGTTCAGAAATACTATCTCCAGCATCAATGATTTTTCTTAAGATATGTTTTTTGTTTACGATATCAGAATAATATTTAATATTTGTAGAAGCGGGGACAGAATTGGTGAGTTCACTAAGATAACTTGCTCCTCCTATTTGATCAAGCAATCCTTTTTCTTCGAGTTTATGAGAAACAGAAAGTATATCAATAGGTTCACCTTTACTTGAAAGGTCTATCATTATATTGTAAATATTTGCATGTTTTGTCGCATAGAAAGAATCGGCATTTATAAAGTCGTTGATTTCATGTATAGCTCCTGGACGAAGCATAATAGACCCAAGTATCGCTTTTTCGGAATCGATACTTTGTGGAGGCACTCTGAGCTTTGTTTTTTTATCTGTCATCTGAAGCATTGTACCAACAATAAGCAAAGTCTCAAAATGACTGTTTCGGATAAATAGGTTGATAATATGTGCAAAACTATTTGTTTTTTGGTATTATATGGTGATATGAAGAAAAAATTACTATCGGGCATACAGCCGTCTGGAACTATACATATAGGTAACTATTTTGGGGCTATAAAGCAATTTGTAGATTTACAGGACGAATATGATTCTTCTGTTTTTATAGCAGATTTCCATGCAATTACAACCTTACAAGACAAAGAAGAATTATCTAAAAATATAATTGATATTGCTTTGGATTATTTGGCTTGTGGACTAGACCCAGAAAAGGTTTGTTTGTTTAAACAATCAGACATTCCTGAAGTCACAGAACTTGCTTGGTATTTTAATTGTCTAACAACAATGCCGTATCTTGAAAGAGCTAATGCTTATAAAGATGCAAAAGCAAAAAACAAAGAAGTAAATGTCGGGCTTTTTGATTATCCTATTCTTATGGCAGCAGATATTTTAATCCAAGATGCAGATGTTGTGCCTGTGGGAGCTGATCAAAAACAACATATCGAATATGCTCGTGATACAGCTCAGAAATTTAATAATACATACGGAGAAACTTTTAAATTGCCAGAACCTCTTATTTTGAAAGAAGTAGCGATTGTCCCTGGTATTGATGGAAGGAAAATGAGTAAGAGCTACAAGAATACAATTCCACTTTTTGGAACTGATGAAGAAATTAAAAAAGCTGTAATGAAAATAGTCACAGACTCTAAAGAACCTTCTGACAAAAAAGATCCTGACACTTGTAATATTTTTGCTCTCCATAAACTTTTCTTAAAAGAAGATGATTTGAAAAATTTACGTAATAGATATACACAAGGTGGACTTGGTTACAAAGAATCCAAAGAAATGTTGCTTAAAGAAATATTAGATTTTATTCGCCCAATGAGAGAAAAAAGAGAAATGTATGCAAATGATTTAAATAAAGTTCGAACAATTTTGGCTGATGGAGCGAAAAAGGCGAAGTTGGTCGTAAATGAAAAGATGAAAATTATTCGCGATAATGTTGGTGTTAATATTTAATTTATGAAATACGTCTTTGCTCTAATACTTGTAGTACTCAATCTGTTTGCTGTTCCTCTTAATCTTTTATATATGAAAGTTTCCAAGTGGTATTTACCTATGTGGAAAAAAGATAAGGTAATATACATAGCATTTGCACCATTTTATTGGATTTTAGTCGGACTTACATTTTTGTTTGGTTACCCTTGCGATATTTTAGCAAAATTAGCACATTAATTATTAATAATATATTTATGACAAAAAGAATTTACATAAAAGATTTAAATAAGTTTAAAGGCGAAGAAGTTTCTATTTCTGGTTGGGTGGATGTACGTCGAGATCAAGGGAAAATGATTTTCCTAGATTTTCGTGATATGACTGGTAAAGTACAAGGAGTAATTCTTCCTAGTTATACAGAAACTTTAGAAGTTGGTAAAACTTTACGCAATGAATTTGTGGTTAAAGTAAAAGGAAAGGTAAATGAAAGACCAGAGAGAAATAAAAAAGAAGGAATCATAAATGGTGATATAGAGCTTGAGATAATGGGGATAGAGATACTTGCTGAAGCAGAACCATTACCATTTGATTTATCTTTAACTGGGTATAATCTTGAGCTAACAACAGAGCTTGATAATAGAGCCCTGGTATTAAGACAACCAAAAGTTCAGGCGATATTTAAAATAGAAGAGACGGTTATAGATTCATTTCGAGAATTCATGAAGCAAAATATGTTCTTTGAATTTCAAGCTCCAAGTATGGTTCCAGCTACTGCAGAAGGAGGAGCAGAAGTTTTTCAAATTGATTATTTTGGGAAAAAAGCATTTCTTTCTCAATCACCACAACTCTATAAGCAAATCGTAATGTCTGCATTTGAAAGATGTTTTTCTGTAAACAAAGTTTTTCGTGCAGAACCTTCTTCTACTACTCGTCACCTTACAGAGATAGTATCACTCGATGCAGAAATGGCATTTATTGATTCATGGCAAGATGTGCGAGATATGGCTGAAGAAACAGTCAGATATATTTTAAAACAAGTAGTCAGTAAAAATGCTGAACATATTAAATTACTCGATGTTGAGCTTCCAACAATGATAGATAAAACACCGACACTTTCACTCAGAGAAGTTCAAAATAAAATTTTTGAAGTTTATGGGCGTGATGTTCGTGGAGAAAAAGATACAAACGCTCAAGATGAAAGAGAAATTTGTGAGATAATTAAAAAGGAAACAGGTTCTGATTTTATATTTATATATGGTTATCCAACTCGCAAAAAACCTTTCTATGTTTATCCAAACCCTGAAGAGCCAGAATATAATGAAGGGATGGATCTTATTTGTCGTGGAGTAGAATGGCTCTCTGGTGGACGAAGAATAAATAATTATGACCAACTTACAGAACATGTAAAACTTTGGAATATGGACCCAAGTAAAGTAAAAATGTTCTTGGAAGCATTTAAATACGGAGTTCCACCCGAAGGAGGCTTTGCTTTTGGTGCAGAACGTATCACAATGCAATTACTTGGACTCAAAAATATCCGTGAAGCTTGTATGTTTCCAAGAGATATGAATAGAATAGATGAGAGATTAAGTGAGGAGGGGTATTAATATCTATAAAACTGTTTTTAAATAAAGTGTCAATCAAATTGACACTTTATTTTTTTATTGTTAATATCATCTACAATAGTTTCATTTGTAATTTACTAAATTTAATAACATGAAAGATCTAGAAAGTTTTATTTCGGAAATTAAAGGTACTTTCTTTGAGCAAATATTAGATATTGAACTTCAAGAAATTACCGATAAAATTCGTCCCAAGGATTCTATTATTGGAAATGCTAACCTTTTTGAAAAAAAGTGCTTCCTGTTCTATAAGAAGAGTTGCTTAACACAAAATCTTACTTATGATAAATTGATAGAGTACCAATCTCAAGCCTTGGTGTCTTTAAGTATAATGCGTTTGTTTATAATAAAACGTTTTAACTTAGAATACAAAGATGCCCTAAGTATCTGGATTCGCGAGAACGATAGTATTGTTCTTGATAATGAAAAAAAAATTGATTAAAAAATGGAGAGCTGCTAGATAAAGCAGCTCTTTTATTTTATGTAATTGCCAATTAATAAATTGTATGGTAATATCCATCTGAATAAACTCATATATTATGAGAGTTCTTTAAAAATAATGATATGAAAAATATGAATTATAAAGATAGATTTTCTTTTTTTATTGATACTAATGAGCAAAAAATGATTGATAAAACAATGAGTTTATTAAAAGATACAGTCAATAGAAATAGTAAATTTGAAAGAAGTGAATATTCTAGTATTATTAATTTCTTTAATGAAATTAATGAGGATTATGACACTGATTTAAAAAATCCTTATTGGGCATTTACGCATGATATTCTTAAGTTTATTCTCGTTAAGTATATTAAGGAACACTTTGATGAGAGTAAACAAATTAAACTTTTTGACGCGGGTGCTGGAACTGGCAATTGGTCTCAATTTATATTGGGTCTTAATTCTTATACAAAGGGCTATTTGTTTGATATGAATCCAAATATGTTAAAAATAGCGTATCCAAAAATTCTAAAATTACGAAATAACCAAACTAAAATTATTGAGGGAAATCTTGAAGTGTTGAATAATTATCCATCAGATTCCTGTAACCTAATAATATGTATGCATAATGTCATTGGATTAGGTAGAAATACTGATCTAATAATTAAGAATCTCTTCTCATTTTTAGAAATTGGAGGAATGGCATTTATTATGGCTCCAAACAAATATCATGCATTCAATTTTACAAAAAAATATAGTGATGAGCATGAGGTTTTGCGGGTATTAAAAGATGACACGGTTAAGTTTAAACCTGATATGCCGGAAATGTTTTGTTATTCTCCTATAGAATTTAAAACTATTCTAGAAAAGGCCGGTTTTAATGATGTGACTGTCTTAGGTTTTCCTGTTACTGTTTATCCTTCAATAACTGATACTAAATTATTAAAAACAGAAACATTAGAACCACAACTAAAAAACATTCAATCAAGAAAAATCCTATTAGAATTAGAAAAGAAATTATGTATAAGACCAGAATTAGCTTACAGGGGAGCTAGTAGTCTTATTGCTGTTTGTAAAAAGAATACTATTAGTTAATTGTGTATTACAAACTCAGACATTTTAAATAAATTTGTCTGAGTTTTTTCTTTTTACCAATATATTTTATTTGACAAAATATCATATTTATATTATATTGTTGTAAATAAACTGTTTTTTAACAATTTAAAATATGAAAAAACAAACGATTAAAGACATCATCTTAACATCTACTGATGGACAAGAGATAGAGATTTATGGTTGGATTAAGAGTAAGCGACAACATAAAAATGTACTTTTCGTTGATGTATGTGATGCATCAGGAGAAATACAGGCTGTTGTTGAAAAAACTTTTTTTTCAACAGATGATTTTAAGTATATTTCTGGGATTAAAAATGAAGCATCTATTTTCATTTCTGGAATTATAAGAAAAAATGGAAAAGATCAAGTTGAATTATTAATGAGAGAAATTGTTCTCATTGGTGACGTATCATTTGAACTTTCACCATCACCCCGAAGTGATTTTGATATCTTCAATGAAGATTACACAGATTTAATGCTTAAATACCGTCATTTGTATTTACGTAATCCAAAGGTAATGGCAATAATGCATTTTCGAAACCTACTGAAAAGTATTATTCGGGATTGGTTCGAGATGAATAATTTTGTTGACTTTGATGCACCAATACTTGTGCCTGCACCTTTATATGCAGAATCAACAGCCATTGGAGTAACTATCCGTGAGGAGAATGTTTTCCTTTCTCAATGCGCTGGATTTTATCTTGAAGCCGCTGTTCATGCTTTTGAACGTGTTTACAATATGGGCCCTAGCTTCCGTGGTGAAGAATCACGAAGCAAAAGACATCTTATGGAGTACTGGCATATAAAAGCAGAGTTGGCATGGGGAAATCGTGAAGATATAATCAAAATCGTTGAGGATGTATTAAGTTATATTAGTCAACAATTAAAAAAAAGAGCTGGGGAAATAATGAGGGTTATTGGTAGAGAACTTTGCCTTGATGGAATTAAAACACCTTTTCCACGCCTTAATTACAGAGATGCAATTGAAATCTTAAAACAAGAAGGAGTAGAAATTGAGTTTGGTTGCAGTATGGGAAGTTTAGAGGAAGAAATTCTTTCTAAAAATTTTAACAGTCCCTTTTGGATTGTAGGAATACCTCGGAAAATTGAACCATTTCCTTACTGTATTGATCCAAATGATAGGGAACTCACTATGGTGGCAGACTTGATCGCTAGTAATGGCTACGGAGAATTACTTGGTATAGCTGAAAAAATTAGTGATTACGACATGCTCATTGAAAGGATGACTGAAAAAGAAAAAGAGAATGACGAGATGTATAATTTCGTTAAAAATGTTCATCAAATGGGTCCAGTACCTCATATCGCTTTTGGTATGGGATTGGAACGAATGATACGATGGCTACTTAATATACCACACGTTAGGGATTGTATTCCTTTCCCAAGAGTTGTAAGAAGAACAATTAACCCATAAAATAAGTAGAAATAATGAAGACAATTAATGTAAAGGAGTTAAGATCACATTTAGGAGAAAAAGTTTCAGTTAAAGGATTTATTGAAAGTATCCGCAACCAAAAGAAATTTATTTTCCTAGTATTACGTGATGTAGGTGAAAAAGTCCAGGTGTTTATAAATAAAAATGATGAGAATTCACACTTGGTGGATATTGTATCAAAAATAACACCTGAATCAACAATCAAAGTTACTGGAAACCTCATCGGAAACTCATCGGTAAAATTGAATGGTTATGAAATTATTGCTGAAGAAATAGAAATATTTTCTATAGCACAAAGTCCACTACCTATCGATAATACTGCCTCTCTACAGGAAAGACTCGATTGGCGTTTTATTGATTTGAGACGATCTGAAAATCTTTTAATTTTCAAGACTCAAACAGTAATGGAAATGGCCATGAGAGAACTCTTTCTTAATGAAGAATTTATTGAAATTCATTCACCTAAATTAATTGGTGCTGCAAGCGAATCAGGTGCTGAATTGTTTTCAGTTAATTACTTTGATGGTTTGGCTTATTTAGCACAAAGCCCACAGTTCTATAAACAGATGGCGATATCAGCAGGTTTTGGAAAAGTTTTTGAGATTGGTCCTGTATTCAGAGCAAATCCATCATTTACTTCACGCCACGACACTGAATTCACAAGCATAGATGTTGAATTTGCATGGATTGACTCTTGTGAAGATATTATGGCTTTTGAAGAGCGTTGGCTTGTACATATTATTTCAAAAGTAAAGGAAAAATTTGGAGTTGAAATCAAAAATCTCTTCGGAGTTGAAATTACTATTCCAACATTACCTTTTCCTAGGATTGATATGAGTGATGCCTTGAAGATTGTTCATAGCTCAGGACATATAATCCCGAGTGAATATGAAGGAGAACTTGATCCAGATGGTGAACGTATCTTACATAAACACTTCAAAGAAAATTTGGGTCATGATTTTATGTTCATTACTGGTTACCCAAATAAAATCAGAGCATTCTATCACATGCGAAATGAAGATGGTACTACAAAAAGTTTTGATCTACTTTACTGTGGAGTTGAAGTAACTACTGGCGCACAACGTGAACACAGATTTGAGATTCTTAGAAAACAGGCAGTGGAAAAAGGTATTCCAGTTGAATCAATTAATTTTTATCTCAATTTTTTCCTTTATGGAGTTCCACCGCATGGAGGTTTTGGTTTTGGGCTTACAAGAATGCTAATGCTCATGCTCGGTCTTAAAAATGTCAGAGAAGTGACTTATGTCTATAGAGGTCCAAAACGTTTGTTTCCATAATTTTTTATTGTTTAATATTTTAAAACTAGCCCCTGTATTAAGGGGCTTTTTTATATTAAATCTATGTGTTATAATTTAAAAATATGGGAAAAATAATAGCAATAGGAGGTGGTGAAATTGGAAGACCTGGAACAAAAATTGAAACCACAAATATAGACAAAGAGATTATAAAACTAAGTGGAAAGAAAAATCCATTGTTACTTTTTATTCCAACAGCAAGTGGGGATTCTGAATCATATTATGAAGTAGTTAAAAAATATTTTGGAAATAAATTAAAATGTAAGACGGATGTTTTATATCTTATCAAAAATAAATATTCTAAAAAAGAATTAGAAGATAAAATTTTAAAATCAAATATAATTTATGTAGGAGGTGGAAATACTTTGCAAATGATAAAAATTTGGAAAAAACTTGGTGTAGATAAAATTCTTAAAAAAGCTTACTCACAAAATATTGTATTATCAGGTGTTTCTGCTGGTGCAATATGTTGGTTTAAATATGGAAATTCAGATTCATTAAAGTTTTCTAACAAAAAAGCACAAATGATGAGAGTCAACGGTCTGGGATTTATAAATGGATTATTTTGTCCACACTATAATATGGAAGTAGAAAGAAAACCAGAATTAAAGAAAATGATGAAAAATACAAGTGGCATAGCCTTAGCTCTTGATAATTGCTCCGCAATTGAAATTGTAGATGGTCAATATAGAATTATTTATTCAAAAAAATCTGCAAATGCATATATTACATACTGGAAAAATAATAAGTATTTTGAAAATAAGATTAAAAAGAGTAATTTATTTTCATCAATAAATATAAGAAAAGACTAAATTCTGGTAAAAATATTGAAAATTGTATAGAATATACAAATGCCTGAAGGTACTATTACAACTTCTTACAAAATCAAACAAGGTACCTTTGAGGGGCCACTGGAGCTTCTGCTTTCTTTGATAGAGCAAAAGAAGCTTTTTGTAAATGAGATATCTCTTGCAGAAGTTACTAATGATTATATTGCTTATATTAAATCATTATCAGATACTCCTTCAGATAAACATATTGCCAATGTTTCTTATTTTATTCTCATTGCTGCCACTTTAATACTTATCAAATCCAAATCTTTATTACCCAATATTGCTCTTACAGAGGACGAAACAGAGAAAATTACAGATTTAGAAACTAGATTGAGAATATATAAAATAATTAAAAGTGCTAGTATAGAAATAGGGAATAATTTTGGCACTAAAATTATTTTTATGCCAAATGAACGCATTTGGAGTGAGCCTATTTTTTCTCCTGACCCACAGATAACAATTAATAATATGGGTTCTTCTATAATGGAAGTTATTGCTCGTATGCCGAAAGAAAAAGAAAAATTACCAGAAATAGATGTCAAAAAAGTAATAAATATAGATGAAATAATAAATAATTTAACAGACAGAATACAAAATGCGATAAACTTATCATTTAAAGAATTTACGCAAAATAGTGGAGCAAAAGATCAAGAAGAAGCAAAAGTTCATGTTATCGTTTCATTCCTCGCTATGTTAGAATTAGTAAGGGAAGGAATAATAGATGTAATTCAGAATTCTTCTTTTGGTGATATTGAGATTAATAGACAAGAAGTTACAAATTAAATTTATGGAATTAGAATCAAAAATTGAAGGTTTACTTTTTTATAAAGGAGAAGATGTCCAAATTAAAAAATTGGCAGAGCTTTTAAAAGTAACTGAAGAAGAAACTGAAGAAGCACTCAAGAAATTAGAACAATCTCTTTTAGGGCGTGGTTTAGTTCTTGTTCGTAAAGACGACAGAGTTGTACTTGGTATTTCAAGTGAATTAAGCTCGATAATAGAAGGAATTCGCAAAGATGAAGTAACAAAAGAACTTTCTAAAGCATCTTTAGATACTTTATCTATTATTCTGTATAAAAATGATATTGCGGGAGTTTCAAGAAGTGAAATAGACTACATTCGCGGAGTAAATTCTAGTTTTATTCTTCGTAATTTACTTGTTCGTGGTCTTATAGAAAGAATTATGGATCCTAAAGATACTAGACGTGCTCTATACAAGCCGACATTTGATACTTTGTCGTATTTAGGAGTCACATCTCAAGAACAACTTCCTAATTACAATGAAGTGAGAACACAATTACAAGAAATTTTTAAACAAGAAGAACACAATGAATAATGCATTAAGAATTTTTCTACCAGCAGTTATAAGTTTTATTATGGGGTTATTGCTTACACCACTTGCCACACATTATTTCTATAAATACAAAATGTGGCGTCGTGTTTCAAGGAATAATAATATTCCAACAGAAAAGCTGGGTGAATTTGCTAAGATTCATGATGATAAAGCAGAAGTTTCAACTCCACGCACAGGAGGAATGATTATTTGGATTTCTGTTATTCTTACTTTGGCAGTTATAGGATTAATCGATTTTATTTTTAAAAATAGTTTAACTGATAAATTATATTTTATCAGTCATAATCAAACATTATTACCATTTTTTACTTTTATTGTGGCATCTATTATTGGACTAGGAGATGATTTCTTACAAATCTTTGGCCATGGTAAATGGACAACAGATCCGATAATTTTACGCTACATAAAAATCGGAATTATTTTATTGCTCGGGTTAATAATAGGTTATTGGTTCTATTTTAAACTCGGTGTCACAGAACTTTATATTCCATGGTATGGATTTATAAATTTAGGTTATTTATTCATTCCATTTTTTATATTGGTAATGTTATCACTTTGGTCTTCTAGTATTATCGATGGAGTAGATGGTTTGTCTGGCGGAGTACTCGCTTCTATTTTTACTGCATATACGCTAATCGCTTATTTTAATAATCAGGTAAATATTGCGACTTTTTGTGCAGTAATAGCCGGAGGAATATTGGCATTTTTATGGTTCAATATTCCTCCGGCGCGTTTTTATATGGGGGAAACTGGAATGATTGGCCTTACTGTTACTTTATCCGTAATAGCATTTATGACTGATACAGTGCTCCTTCTTCCTATTATTGCATTTCCACTTTTTATTACTTCTCTCTCTACTGTCATACAAATAGCTTCTCGTAAACTTCGTAACGGTAAAAAAGTTTTCCTTTTTGCTCCACTTCATCATCATTTTGAAGCACTCGGATGGCCCAAATATAAAGTCACTATGCGTTATTGGATTGTGGGAATAATGACTTCAATTTTAGGAGTTATTATTTCACTAATTAGTTAAATTAAAAATGAAAAAAAATAGTATAGATAAATTTTTCTTGTGGATAGTTGTCACTCTTGTAATTATTGGGTTGATCACTTTTACTTCTGCGTCTCTAGGTATTTATGCTAAGAATGAAGCGAAATTTTACGGAGTCATCATGAGTCAATTTTTATTTGGTTTTGGTGGGGGACTTATTGCTTTATTTGTTGGATTAAAAACACCTTACAAAATTTTAAAAAAATATTCTTTAATTTTATTTGTTTTATCGATTATACTCACAGCCCTTGTCTTAGTCCCTGGAATAGGGCAGTCGCACGGAGGAGCACGTAGATGGATTGATATATTTGGTTACTCATTTCAGCCTGTTGAATTTCTTAAAATAGGATTTATTATTTATTTTGCTGCTTGGTTATCTTGGGCAAAAGAAAAAGTCAGAGATCCTCTTTTTAGTATTTTACCTTTAATGGTAATGATGGGAACTATTGCGGGAGTTTTACTTAAACAGCCAGATACAAAAAGTATTATTCTTATGACAATTACCGCCTTAGTAATGTTGTTTGTATCTGGAACACCAATGAAATACATTTTAGGAATTTTTGGTGTAGCTATTATTGCTTTTGTAATATTAATTTCATTTAAGCCATATTTAAAAGAAAGAGTAAATACATTTCTAAGGCCAAATGAAAATGGTCAAGGTTCATCATATCAAATCCAGCAATCCCTTATTGCTATTGGTTCAGGGGGGCTTTGGGGTAGAGGTCTAGGGCAAAGTATTCAGAAATTTAATTATCTACCCGAGCCACAAGGGGATTCTATTTTTGCTGTAATCGGGGAAGAACTCGGGTTTATTGGTTGTTTTATCATAATTTGTCTATATTTAGTGTTTGCTTTGCGTGGTTATCGTATTGCTATTCGTAATGCAGCAGATTCGTTTGGTAAACTACTTGTAATTGGTTTTGTGACTATTATTACGGCCCAATCTTTTATGAATATAGCATCTATTACTGGAGTATTTCCATTAACTGGAGTTCCTCTTGTTTTTATTTCTCATGGCGGAACAGCCCTACTTCTATCAATGGGAATGGTAGGTATTATTCTAAATATCTCAAAAGGCCAAATTAAACCAAAGGCAGAAAGGTAACTATTGATTCTTTTTATTGAAAGTAGTATTCTAAAAGAAAAAGTAAACATTCTAAAATATAATAAAATGGAAAATAATTCTTTTTCAGTTAATTCTCCAGAAAAAATGTTTCATTTTATAAATGAAAATTATGGAGAAAAAGATGATGGTACACTTGTGTCTAAAAAACCAATAAATTTAATTATAAGACAAGAAAAACATTCGGTAATAAAAATAACTATCCCGAATGGAAAAATCTCTCGACTGTTATGCTCTGTCGGATTGTTAATTAAAGAAAATAACACAGGACAAACTCTTCATGTTTGGATTGATTATCCAGATAGTGGAGGAAATAAAAATAAAATAAATTTATTGGATCCGCGTCTAATTTTTACATTGGAAACTTTTAAAGAAAAAGAAGCTTACTGTAAAATTTTTGAGGAATTAAATAATCCTTTAAAATTAGATATAGATTCGTTATCAAAAATAATAGTAATGATAAATCAAGCTTCAACTTTCGGTTAAAATTTTCATGTTTTTAATTTGCTCATTATTAATAATTAACCCTCGTACTTTACGGGGGTTTTATTTTTGCTAGAAAAAAAACTCTAAATACGTTATAATCGTAACATATGAAAATATTACTTACAGGTGGTGGTACGGGAGGGCATTTTTATCCTCTTATTGCTATTGCTGAAAAGCTCATAGAAGTAGCCTCTAAAGAAAAGATTATTGATTTAAAGCTTTATTACATGTCAGATGCTCCATACGACAAACGCATGCTTTTTGAAAATAAAATAACTTTTGTTCAAATACCTTCTGGTAAAATGCGTACATACTTTTCTATATTAAACTTTTTTGATATTTTTAAAACTGCAACTGGAGTTTTCTTTGGAGTCATTAGTATGTTTTTTATTTATCCAGATGTAGTTATTTCAAAAGGTGGCTATGCTGCTTTCCCAGCAGTTCTTGCAGCTAAATTACTTCGTATTCCTGTGATTGTACATGAATCAGATTCATTTCCAGGAAGATTAAATGTTTGGACCGCAAAATTTGCCGAACATATAGCGATATCTTGGCCTGAAGCAATAGAATACTTACCCAAAGAGAAAACAGCTCTTACCGGTCAGCCAATTCGAAAAGAAATATTGCACGGTGATTCAAATGGATCTTATGAATTTTTTAAATTAAAACCAGATTTACCAGTGATTCTTGTCTTAGGTGGATCTCAGGGAGCAGAAATGATAAATAATATAATTGTAGATGTTCTCCCTGAATTACTTTCACGCTATCAGATAATTCATCAGACAGGTGTGAAAAATATAGAAGAAGTAAATCTCCGTTCGAAACTACTTTTAGAAAATAATCCTAACATTGAAAGATATAAACCAATTCCTTATTTGAATAATCTATCTACTCGTATGGCAGTTGGTTGTACAAGTATTATTATTTCTCGTGCAGGATCAACAATATTTGAGATCGCTTCTTGGGGGATTCCTTCCATTATTATTCCTATTACAAATTCAAATGGAAATCATCAAAGAAAAAATGCCTACAATTATGCACGTACTGGGGCTTGTGAGGTTATAGAAGAAGGGAATTTATCTTCTCATTTACTTATATCAGAAATAGACAAATTATTATCATCACCAGAGAAATTAAATCAAATGAAAGAACGAGCCCTTGCTTTCGCATCTCCTTTAGCTGCGGAAAAGATTGCTCAACTGGCTGTGGATATAGCAAAAACTCATGAACAATAATCCTGATCAAAAAATAATAACCCGTTTCGCGCCTTCACCTACAGGATTCATGCATGTGGGAGGTATTCGAACTGCATTGTATGCATATTTATATGCTAAGAAAAATAATGGAACTTTTATATTAAGAATAGAAGATACAGATAAAGTTCGTGAGGTAGAAGGATCCATAGATCATATTATGGAATCTTTAAAATGGCTTGGAATAGAGTGGAATGAGGGCCCAGATATCGGTGGACCAAATGCTCCATACAAACAATCTGAAAGATTGGAATCTTATAAAAAATATGCGCAAATTCTTATAGATAAAGGTTTTGCTTATGCTGACCCGTACACAGAAGAAGAAGTTGAAATTTTCCGAAATAAAGCTGTGGAAGAAAAACGCCCATTCTTATACAGAGATCATAGACCAGAGAATCCACCTGTTTGGAATGGAACTGTGCCACTTAGATTTAAAATTACTAATGTTAAATCATATGAATGGGAAGATTTAGTTCGTGGCAAATTACAAGCTGGGCCAGAAGCTCTTGATGATTTTATCCTCATAAAAAGTGACGGGTATCCGACTTATAACCTCGCTCATATTATAGATGATTTAGAAATGGGTGTAACTCATATAATGCGTGGCGATGAATTTATATCTTCTACGCCTAAATTCTTAGCATTATATGAAGCACTAGATATTAAACATCCGTACTTTGTCACACTTCCACCTATAATGGGCCCCGACGGAAAGAAAAAACTCAGTAAAAGAGATGGAGCAAAAGATATTCTTGAATACAAAAAGGAAGGATATTTACCAGAAGCCATACTTAATTTCTTGGCTTTTATTGGTTGGAACCCAGGTATTGATAAAGAAATTTTTACAAAAAACGAACTCATAGAAGCTTTTAATATAAAAGGAGTTCATATAAGTGGAGGGAAATTTAATGAAGAAAAACTTGATTGGATAAACAAAGAACATATGAAAAATATAAACGAAAAAGAACTTGAGGAATATATTTTTACTTGGCTTCCTGATGAATTAAAAATTAAAAAACTCATTCCACTTATAATGGAAAGAATTTCTAAATTCAACGATATTAAACAAATGATAGAAAATGGCGAGCTTGATTTCTTTTATAAAAAACCTGATCTTCAAAAAGAAAAGTTAATTTATAAAAATGTATCACCAGAACAAATATCTAAAAATTTAAAAAATGTAGTTGATTCTTTTGAGAACACAGAAGAAGTTGACTTTACAAAAGATAAAATAAAAGCAGTTTTAATGGAACTTGCGAGTGATTTGGAAAGTAGGGGAGAATTATTACACCCAGTTCGTTTTGCTTTATCTGGTCTTGATAAATCTCCAGATCCATTTATTCTTTCTGAGATTTTAGGAAAAGAAGAGTCCGTTGAGCGTTTAAAGAAAGCTATTTCTCTGCTTGAGTAATAATAGTATACTGTAAAGTAGCGATGAATAATAAATTTTTAATTATAATATCGTTTATATTTTTCATGTTATTCTCGTTAACATCAAGTGTTTTCGCTATGACTGCCAATGAAATAAATAAATTAATAGATGATAATACTGAAAAAATAAAAGTAATAGATAAAGAAATAGCTAAATATCAAGCCCAACTGGAAGAAACGGGGCAACAAAAAAATACACTAAGTAGAACTATACAAGAACTTATTATCACAAGGAATAAACTTTCTGCAGAAAAAAATCAGCTTCAAAAGAAAATCAATAGTACAAATATTATCATCAAAGAAATTTCAGGTCATATAGATACAAAAGAGGAATCAATTAAAAAATCAGAAACATCACTAAAAAAGATGCTGTATTCTTTGTATCAAAATGAAAAAGAATCTT